>ULUG01090379.1_pt1 | contig 85848 bp, 72 predicted proteins | sample 1958331 | NCBI WGS metagenome assembly ULUG01 (sample SAMEA4835755, study PRJEB28245) | human gut metagenome | biome: gut microbiome; material: fecal sample | place: Denmark | collected 2008
GTAATGATGAGCATCCTTATCGAACAACTTATCAATATCACCGATGCCATTTTCCTGGGGCATGTGGGAGAAATAGAATTGGGCGCATCCGCCCTTGCCGGGATTTGGTATCTGGCACTTTATATGCTCGGCTTCGGTTTCAGTCTGGGCTTGCAGGTCGTTATCGCACGGCGCAACGGCGAACAACACTATTCCGAAACAGGGAAGACGTTCTTTCAAGGATTGTTTTTCCTGTCGGGACTTGCTGTCCTTTTGAGCCTGTTCTCCAAACTGTTTTCCCCGATTATTCTAAGTCGGCTGATTGCTTCTGCGGAAGTCTATCATGCCGTGATTGATTATTTGGACGGGCGCATTTGGGGGCTGCTTTTCTCCTTTCCGTTCCTTGCCCTACGTTCGTTCCTGGTCGGCATTACCTGTACAAGAGCCTTGAACGTGGCGGCTCTGACAGCCGTATTGGTGAACATTCCGGGCAACTGGCTGCTCATATTCCATTGGGACATGGGGATAGCAGGTGCAGCCATTGCGTCGTCTTTTGCCGAAGCGTGTTCGTTGGCGGTGCTGGCCATTCATGTCTTACGGAAAATGGATAAACGGATTTATGGGTTATATTGGAGATTGGACAAAGCCTTGTTGCGCCATGTCTGCCAAGTATCCGTATGGAGCATGTTCCATTCGTTTATCGGAGTGGCCTCGTGGCTTGCCTTCTTCGTGGCTGTCGAGCATTTGGGAGAAATGGAACTGGCGGCTACCAATGTCATACGCAGTGTCTCGACGGTGTTCTTTGTCATTGTCAATTCACTGGCGGCCACTACCGGTTCGTTGGTGAGCAATTTGTTGGGAGCCGGGCAAAAGGCTCAGGTAATCTCGCTGTGTAACCGGGTTGTCCGTTTGGGATATGCCATCGGTTTTCCGCTGGTCATCCTTGCTGTGATTTTCTATCGTCCGATTGTCGGCATCTATACGGAAAGCCCGGTTCTGATGCAGATATCCCGTCTGCCGTTTGTGGTCATGCTGCTGAACTACGTCTTTGCCTTGCCCGGCTATGTCTATATGAATGCCGTTACAGGTACGGGGGCAACACGCATGGCATTCATTTTCCAGTTGATAACCATCGTGGCCTATCAGATTTATTTGTGGAGCATCAGCGGTTTCAGTACGTCATTGTCCATTTATTGGACGGCAGAATATCTGTATGTGATATTACTTGGCTTGTTGTCTGTCATTTATCTGAAATATAAACGCTATTAAAACTGAATATTATGATGAAAAAGATATATCCACGCACTGGCGACACGCAGACCGTGTACCTGAATGCAGTTGTGAAATGTCCGTCTATCGAAGTGGGCGACTATACCATCTACAATGATTTTGTGTCCGACCCGTTGCTTTTCGAGCGGAACAATGTGCTATATCATTATCCTATCAATCACGAACGGCTGATAATCGGCAAGTTCTGTTCCATCGCTTGCGGTGCGAAATTCCTGTTCAACAGTGCCAACCATACCTTGAAATCCTTATCTACCTATACCTTCCCGCTCTTTTATGAGGATTGGGACTTGGAAAAATCAGATGTCGCAACGGCTTGGGACAACAAAGGCGACATCGTGATAGGCAACGATGTGTGGATAGGTTACGAAGCGGTGATTATGGCCGGTGTTCACATCGGCAACGGGGCAATCATAGCCGCTCGTGCTGTTGTTACGAAAGACGTGCCTCCTTATACAATAGTCGGCGGTGTTCCTGCCAGACCGATAAATAGACGTTTCGATGAAGACACGGTACGGAAACTCGAAGCGCTGAAATGGTGGGACTGGCCTGTCGAAAAGATTCGCCACTGCTTGCCTTATATCAAGAAAGGCGATGTAAATGAGTTGCTGCAAATGACTTCATCCTACCCCATCAATTTTAAATAATATAAAAACACCCGACTTTACATTCTTGGATGTAAAATCGGGTGTTAAATCCGTAAACAATTGATTTTCAATGTCTATTGCGGAGAGAGAGGGATTCGAACCCCCGGAGGTGTGACCCTCAACGGTTTTCAAGACCGCCGCAATCGACCACTCTGCCATCTCTCCGAATAAATTCAAAATGATGTTCGTGCCATTTGACGGGTGCAAAGGTAATGACTCTTTTTGAATTTTGCAAATACTTGCGTCATTTTTTGATTGAAAATCGAGAAAAAAATCGATAAATCATGAAAAGTTTTGTTTGCAAGGGGTCAGATGGTTTTGAAATATCGAGGATGTATGTATTTTTTATGAAACAGCAACGTTTATTTCAGAGTTATTAATTATATTCGCAAAAAATATTGATATACGGCAATGTCAAAATTTAAGAAGCAGATCTTAGGTAATCTTAAGGATTACATAATGATAGTGGTGGGTCTGGCTCTGTATGCCTTCGGGTTTACGGCATTTATTCTGCCCGAGAAGGTCGTAACTGGTGGCATGGCCGGTGTGGCCGCTCTTTTGTACTATCGTTTTGGGATACCTGTAGCGGTGGGCAATTTTACGCTCAATTTCATATTGCTTGCCATAGCGATGAAGGTTGTCGGGAAGACATTTGTCATACGGACGATTTTCGGAACCACGGTGCTTAGTTTGTTTTTCGGCGTGCTTCAACCGCTTTTCGATACTCCGATAGTGGAGCAACAGGCGTTCATGAATGTGATTTTGGGCGCGCTGATGTGCGGATTGGGTGTAGGAATTGCATTTGTGCATAATGGCAGCACTGGGGGCAGCGACATTATAGCTGCTATGGTGTCGAAATATAGCAACGTGACTATTGGCCGTATGATAATGTATACCGACGTGATTATTATTTCGAGTTCCTATGTACTGTTTCACAGTGTCGACAAGATAGTTTACGGTTTTGTGGTGCTGCTGGTGGTATCGTTTATGTGCGATTATGTTATCAATACCAACAGGCAGGCCATACAATTCACCATATTTTCGGAGAAATGGGAAGAAATTGCCGATGCCATAATAGGTGTCGCCCATAGAGGTTGCACGTTGATACACGGTACAGGTTGGTACACGAAGCATGATGTGAAGATGCTTCTTGTCATGTGCCGCAAAATCGAGGCCGTGTCCATATTCAGGATAATAAAGACGATCGATCCTCACGCTTTTGTATCGCAGTCGCATGTTAACGGTGTTTATGGACAGGGATTTGACGAGGAAAAGATGAAGCAGCGGATTAAAAAAGTCAAAAAGTCAAAAACAGATTCCAATTTGGTTGCGGGTGATGGCGCAAAACGGCCAATAGAAGAAACTGCCGACTTTTCACAGAGGCACATTTAAGCACTTTATGGTCAAAAAGGCTTTATATGTGTGATTTTTCGGAAAAACATGTGCAGATTGTCAAATATTAGCGTTAACTTTACTTTATAGGACAATTTTGTCTCAATTAAAAACTTGTGTATTATGAAAAAGATTTTATTGTCATTGGTGTGTATGATCGGAGTTGCGTTTGCAGCTTCGGCAGAGAGTGGCGATCTTGAATTGGGAGTACAATTGGGCCATGCCTCGGCTGATAATCAAGAAGGTGTCGGTGTAAAGTTGCAAGTAGGTTTGACTGATGACTTCCGCCTTGAGCCGAGTTTCAATTATTATTTCAGAAATAACGACGTTAGTTCATGGGATATAAACCTTAATTTGCATTATTTGTTTGATGTGACAGATAATATAAATGTATATCCGTTGGCCGGTATCTTTTATTCTGGTTGGAAGTTGCATGGATTTGATGGGCTTGTAGACGATGACAATTTAAGTCGTTTTGGCGCAGACCTTGGTGGTGGTGTCGACTTTGCTGTGTCCAGTTCGGTATCGCTCACGGGTGAATTGAAATACATGTTCATGAAGGATTTTAGCCAGCTTGTGACAAGCGTCGGAGTGAAATTCAAATTCTGAAATGAAGGGTTGAAGGCTTGTATGCCATCAGGATGAAGCATAAATTGTCTGTCTCAAAAAATTGGGGCAGACTTTTTTGTAGACATTAGTAGCTTTCATTGTTTATTATCGCAAGGCGAATGTATTTTTAGGATAAATTTCCCGATTTAAGCTGTTGCCAAGGTTGAAAAAAGAATTATCTTTGTGTAATTGTTGCGTGCGACATCAATCTTTTTTAATTAACACGGACGTTTGATTACATGACAATGAAAGTTAACATTGGTTACTTGCATCGGGTTGAGGTGGGTTTGATTGCCATATTGTGCGCAGTGTTGCTACATTCTTGTGTCGGCAATGTGCCCGATACGCCTACTATAACAGTAAGCATACTCCCTCAAAAGTATTTTCTTGAAAAGATAGTGGGCGACAAGTTCACCGTGTCGTGCATGCTTAATGAAGGGAATAATCCTGAAGCATACGAGCCGAGCATGTCTCACTTGATAAATATCGAAAAGAGCAAAGCATACTTTTGCATAGGCTACATAGGGTTTGAATATGCCATTGTCGGTAAGGCAAGAGCCAATAATCCCGATTTGAAAATTTATAACAATTCGAAAGGAATTAAGTTGCTGCGCGGTACGCACGGCACGCAAGAGGGACAGAACGAAGTGGATCCGCATGTGTGGAGTTCGGTGCGCAATGCCATAAAGATCGCCGGTAACATGTATGAAGCCGTTGTCGAGCTTGATCCTAAAAATGAGGAGACATACACGGCTAATTATAATAAGTTAAAGGCAGAACTTGAGAACCTCGACCGGCAATTTGCTGAAATGCTTGCATCAAAACATGGTAGCGCATTCCTTGTATGGCATCCGTCGTTGAGCTATTTTGCTAATGACTACGGGCTAAGGCAGATCAGCATAGAGTATGAAGGAAAAGAGGTGCCGGTCAACATGCTTAAAGAAAAAATAGACACTGCCAAGGAGTGCGGAGCAAAAGTGTTGTTTATCCAACAAGAGTTTGACAGCCGTCAAGCTGAATCGCTCAATGAAGAAATCGGTGCCAAGATTGTGAGGATAAACCCGATGAATTATCATTGGGAGGAAGAAATGACAAGTATCGTAAATGCAATTGCGAACAACTGAGAAAATATTAAGCCTGGAAGATGTTTCCGTGACGTATGACGGAGGCAGGGTATTAGCTCTTGAAAAAGCTTCGCTCGATGTAATGCAAGGAGACTTTGTTGCCATTACAGGCCCTAACGGGGGAGGAAAGACGACAATGCTCAAGGTGATGTTGCAATTGTTGGAACCAACAACCGGCAAGGTGGTGTTTTTCAGGAACGGGAAACAGGTCGATAAGTTAAAAATAGGCTATCTGCCTCAAAAAAATATGATAGACAGTCGTTTCCCGGTTACAGTCGAGGATGTTGTGGCAATGGGGCTTCCTTCAAGCATGAAGCTTTTCCATCGCATCGATGTTGAAGAACGCAGGTTGATAGATTGGGTTATAGAAACTGTAGGGTTGACCGGCAAGCGTCGCAGCCCCATAGGAGCTTTGTCGGGCGGACAGTTGCAAAGGGCTTTGCTCGGTAGAGCCATAATATCATCGCCCGAGGTGCTTGTGCTTGACGAACCGTTATCTTATATAGACAAGTCATTTGAGCACCATTTGTATGACATCATTGCAAATATCGCAAAACATACAACCATAATTCTCGTATCGCATGAAATGACCGTAATTTCGCAGATGGCAAACAGGCATGTGATAGTCGACAAGACTGTACATGAGTGCCATGCGCATCATCATTATGTCCAAAGCGAGTGCAGGTAATAATTCTCTTTACATGTGGTGAAAATTCAAGTTGCTGCCGGTTGTAGATGCGGCGGCGGTGATAAACAGCATTTTTTTGCAGTTCGAGATATTGATGTAAACATATAAGCAGGGCAGGAACAATGGTTATGATGGCCGTTTAGTTCCTACCCTGTTTATGTGATGTCTGCCGGAAAGTGTCGAGATTATTCTTCTCCTTTCTTTGCGCGGAAGCAGTTCCATGTGAACCACACAATGAGCAGCACATATATCAGCAATCCAAGCGATTGCAGGGCATTCATGCTCATGGTGTTTTCGTAGTCGAAGCCTGCAAATTTAATGCCTGCGCTCACGACACCCATAAGCGCACCTCCGGCGATGAATCCCGAAGCGAGAAGCGTACCACGGTCGAGACGAGCCTTGTTGACTGCTTCATCCTTGGAACGAGAGCTTACAAACCAGCTAATCAATCCTCCGACGAGCAACGGAGTGTTGAGCTCGATGGGGATGAACATGCCGAGCGAGAATGCAAGAGCCGGCACACCAAGCCAGTTGAGAAGTATGGCGAAAATTGCACCGATAATATATAGCATCCATGGAGTTTCTCCGCCCATCATCAACGGGTCGATAACGGCAGCCATTGCATTGGCTTGAGGAGCTACGAGTGCATCTTCACCAACGAAACCATATACTTTGTTAAGCAATAGCATGACACCGCCGACTGTTGCAGCCGACACAAATGTGCCGAGGAATTTCCATGATTGCTGCTTGGATGGAGTCGAGCCTATCCAATAACCAATTTTCATATCTGTGACCATGCCTCCGGCCATCGACAAAGCGGTGCAGACAACACCTCCAATGACCATTGACGCCACGATGCCTGCTGAACCTTTCAAGCCGATAGCCACGAATATTCCCGAAGCGATTATCAGTGTCATCAGCGTCATGCCGGAAACAGGGTTGGTTCCTACAATTGCAATTGCATTGGCAGCAACAGTTGTAAACAAGAATGCTATTACGGTGACGACAACAAATGCCACAATTGTTTGGAACAAGCTGTTGATTACACCAAAGTAGAAGAATACGAATGTGACAACAAGTGCCGCAACAAGAGCAAACACAAGAATCTTCATGGAGATGTCCTTTTGCGTGCGCAATATGTTTTTTGAACCGTTTCCTGTGCCTTTGAATTCCTTTCCGGCCAGTCCTACTGCGCTACGGATTATAGGCCATGACTTTATTATCCCGATGATACCCGACATTGCAATACCTCCGATTCCAAGGTAGCGAGCTTGTCCCGAGAATATGTCTTCGGGAGCAAGTGTCGTCATTTCGGGATTCATGCTTAACAACGGGATGATGATGAACCAAATGAATGCTGAGCCAGCAAAGATGATGAAGCTGTATTTGAGTCCGACGATATATCCGAGACCGAGTACTGCAGCCTGGGTATTGATTTTGAAAACCATTTTTGCATTGTTGGCCAATTCGTTTCCCCATGGGATAACTTTTGTTGTAAGCACGTCGCTCCACCATCCGAAAGTCGAGAGCAGGAAGTCGTATATACCGCCGACAGCTCCTGCAATTACAAGTCGTAAAGCCTGTCCTCCGCTTTTTTGCCCGGAAATGAGGACCTGTGTGGTGGCAGTGGCTTCGGGGAAAGGAAATTTTCCGTGCATGTCGGAGCAAAAGTATTTTCTAAACGGTATGAAAAACAGGATGCCGAGCACGCCGCCAAGCAGAGAGCTAAGGAACACTTCAAGGAAGTTGACGGCAATTTCAGGATACTTGGCTTTAAGGATGTAAAGGGCCGGCAACGTGAAAATGGAGCCGGCAACTACCACACCCGAAGAAGCTCCTATGGATTGGATGATGACATTTTCTCCAAGAGAGTTCTTTCGCTTCATGGCCGAAGACACGCCTGTGGCTATGATGGCAATTGGAATCGCCGCTTCGAAGACCTGGCCGATTTTCAATCCAAGGTAGGCTGCGGCCGCGCTGAAGATTATAGCCAAAACAAGTCCCATGGAAACGCTGTAAGGCGTAATTTCAGGGTATTCCTTGTCGGGACGCAGCACAGGGATGTATTTTTCTCCCTGAGCAAGTTCACGGAAGGCATTGTCGGGAATGCTCGCCGTTTCTTCTTTTTTGTTTTCGTCGTTTTGCATTGGTGATATGTTTTATTTGATAAATTTTCAATTTCTCGCGAAGATACTTAAAATATTGCAAAAATGACTTGTATGCTTTAATTAATCTGTTATTTTGCCATGATATTGCTTTAAAATGAGTAATTTTGCATTAAAAGATTGTAATTGCCGTTGGATGGTGCTTTATATTGGTCTACAATCATTGTTTTTTAACTTTATGCTTGACATTGCATTCAATAGGCAAGGAATTAGAATTAATGGTAAAAAGATTTTGTAAATGGGAAATAATATATTGGCGGCACTTGTGGCAGTGATGGTATCGGTGCCTTGCATATCGGTTGTCGCAGGGACAATTTCGGGAAAAGTGACCGACATGTCGACCGGGGAACCGATGGAATTTGTAAACGTCACGATAAGTAAAAAGGACGGAACAGAATTGCCGATGGGAACCATGTCAGAAATTGACGGGTCTTATAAATTGACCGGTTTGCCGGCTGGCGAATACGGAGTCAGATTTTCATTTGTCGGGTATGACGCAACTGTGGTGAATGTTTCAGTAGCATCGGCCGACGCTCAAGTGACCTTGCAACCTGTTGCATTGAAAGAGAACGCACACATGCTCGATGAAGTGGAAGTCGTGGGAATGAAGTCGCAGATGCGTTTCGACCTTGACAAGAGGGTGTTCAATGTGGATCAAAACATCGCAGCCGCCGGAGCGTCGGCAAGCGAGATTCTTGAGACCGTACCTTCGGTAGAAGTTGATGATGAGGGGTCGATCTCGTTGAGGGGGAACTCGTCGGTAACTGTGTGGATTAACGGAAAGCCATCAGGACTTACTGCCGACAATCAAGGTCAGATTCTTGAGCAATTGCCGGCAGAAACAATCGAGAAGATAGAACTCATTACAAATCCGTCGGCAAAATACAGTCCGGAAGGTACTGCAGGAATCATCAACATTGTTTTGAAACAAAATCGGCAACCCGGATATTTCGGTGGCGCGCAAGCAGGCGGTAACACACAGGGTGGATTTAACGTAGGTGGAAACATCAATTTTAATATAAACAAGTGGGATGCGTATGCCAATGTCGGGGTGCGTAGTTTCCATAGCGACGGTTATGAAAATTCGTGGCGCAACTATACCGACGGGACATATCTCAACTCATTAAATGAGAGTGAGAACCGCCACACTGCATTATTCTTCAGGGCAGGAGCTACATATCATATAACCGAGGCCGATGCAATATCTCTTGGCGGATTTGGCATGACAGGCGGAGGATGGGAAAAGAGTGAGACCGACTATGAAAGCACGGCTCCGGGCAGTTTTACTTCGGGCTTGAGCAACAGCAACAGCGACCGTGACGGCGGTGGAGGTAACGTTACCCTCGATTACACGCACAAATTCAACGACAGGCATACGATCATGGCATCGGCCTCTTATAACTTGTGGAGTATGCCGAGCAGTGTGCTGTATCACAGGGAATATTATTATCCCGAGCAGGAAGATGAAATAACTTGGCAGCGTCAAGAAAACAATATAAAAGTAAACAACTGGGAGTTCCAGCTCGATTATTCCAACCAATTTAACGAAATGTTTAAGGTTGAGGCCGGTTATAAAGGAAATTTGAGCAGCGAGAACAGCCCGATGACAACATGGTCGGGAGCAAGTGAATCAAACATGCCGATAGATGAGGAATTGTACAATCGTTTCATATATGACCAAAATATTCAGGCATTGTATGCGACATTCGGAGGGCGTGTCGACAAATTCAGTTTCTCGGCGGGATTGCGTGGCGAATATTGGCATAATGAAAGCAAGTCGCTTGCTTATGGTGAAAGCGAGGATGGTGTTGAGCCTTTCGTGACCGACAAGTTCGCATTGTTCCCAAGTTTGTTTTTATCATATTCCTTGCCTAAAGAGAATGAAATTCAAGTCAACTATACACGGCGCATACGTCGTCCGTGGGGCGGTCAATTGAATCCTTTTGTCGATATAAGCGACCCCACCAATATTTCTTATGGTAATCCGCAATTGCAGCCTCAATATGCCAATGCGTTCGAGTTGAACTATATAAAGACTTGGACCGACCACATGCTGTCGGTATCGGGATATTATCGCAGTACCGACGATGTGATTCAACGCATCAGTTTCATGAAAGATGGCGTGATGAACAATACCAGTGAGAATGTGTCGCAGTCGCAAGAAGCCGGTGTGGAATTTGTGGTGAAGAACAAATTATTCAAGCGTCTCGACCTTACTACGACTGTCAATTTGTTTTACAATGCTATTGACGGGTTCAGTTTCCTGCCCGAAGGACTTACTGAGCCAGTTGTCGGGGAATTTGAGGATGACTTTACATGGAATCTCAATATGATGGCATCGGTATTGTTGCCATGGGACTTGAATTTGCAGCTCAGTGGCCGATATTTTTCCCGACAGATTACGGCACAAGGATCACGCGATCCACGTTACAGGTTGGATGGTGGTATAAAGAAATCTATTGATAAGTGGTCGTTCTCGGTAAATGTGCGCGACTTGTTGAATTCTAACAAGCGAAGCCAGGCAACCTATGGCCCTACGTTTGAACAACTGACCGAACGTTGCCGAGGTGGCCGTCGCATACAGTTTACCGTTTCCTACAGTTTTGGAAATGCCAAAGCTCGCAAGTATGAGAATCGCCCCGGCATGAATGGAGGCGGCATGGGCGACAATTATGGCGGCATGGAGGATTGATGCTTGCCGCGCATGTCATTACTGTCAGTAAAAAGGTGCGTTGATGATATGTAATAATCGGTTATTTGGGTTAAATTCGCATCATTAATGCAAAAAAGATATATAATGTTGAAAGAACCAGCAAAAATAGTTTGCGAGCCGCAGGCTTTGGAGAATCATCCAGGCATCTTTTGCCAGTATGGCCGTAAGGCTCTTGTCGTTACCGGGCCGCATGTGGGACGTTCGGCAATGATGTCGCGTCTTGCAAAGGCTTTGGAGCGTGACGGAATAGAATATGAAGTATTTGATGGCATAACAGGCGAGCCTACCGATATTATGATAGACGCCGGTGTAAAGGTATATGAAGACAACGGTTGCGAATTCTGTATAGGAATCGGCGGAGGCAGTCCGCTCGACTCGGCAAAGGCAATAGCAGCTATGACGGTCAGCGGCGGTAAGATTTCCGATTACAATGGCAAGGAGATGTCGGTTGTCACGCCTCCTGTGGTTTGTATCCCGACGACGGCAGGCACCGGGTCGGAAGCTACTCGTTTCACAATTATTACCGATACATGCAATGGCATAAAAATGCTGCTTAAAGGTGACGCTTTGCTGCCTGTCCTTGCCATAGACGATTATACAATGAGCATGGATGTTCCTCAAAGTGTGACTGCAGCCACAGGGCTTGATGCGTTGACCCATGCCGTGGAGTCGTTTATTTCGGTGAAAGCGACACCCGAAACCGATGAACTTGCCATAGATGCAGTGAAGCGCATCATGAAATATCTTCCTGTGGCATATCTGGACGGAAGCAATGCTGAGGCTCGGGAGGAGATGACCATTGCCGCGCTCAAGGCAGGCATATGTATAAATAACTCAAGTGTCACGATAGTACATGGCATGAGTCGTCCTATAGGAGCTTTGTTCCATGTGCCGCATGGAATTTCTAATGCAATGTTGCTTGTGGCTTGCATGACCGACATGCTTGAATGTGCCCGAGAAAGATTTGGGATATTAGGCAGGGCCATTGGCGTTGCTGGTGAAAAAGATGAAGATAGTGTGGCAGCAAGTGCATTTATTGAGGCGTTAGGCAATATATGCAGGATTTGTCAGGTTCCTACATTGCAAGGTTACGGAATAGATGAGGCGCAATTCATGAATTCAATCGACAAGATGGCAGCCGATGCCATAGCAAGCGGCAGCCCGGGAAATGCTCCATGTCGATATGATGTGGAAGATTGCAAGAGGCTTTACAGGATTGCATATAAATAAAATTATTGCAGAAATGAAATCGTGTGGTATATTTGGAATAGCGATTTGCATGGTTGTGCTGAGTGCTTGCTCGGTGAACAAACAGCCGCAGGCGATTGTTTATGATGCACCGCTCGGCTCCCAGACCGACGAGCATGGATGTAAGCCTGCCGCAGGATATATGTGGTCAAGCATTAAAGGGAATTGCATAAGGATATGGGAAGAAGGGATACAGCTCAATAATGCTGTAGACAAGTATTCCGCGTATGCTGCTTTCCTTGTTTTGTCGGACGACTCGACTAAGATTGAGGCATTCATGGTCGAAACATCCGGGGCTAATCCTATATTATATCGTGAAGGGGCAACAGCAAACAGCTGGTGTTCAAATTCAAAATTTTCAGGAGCTTATCGAGCCATCCTGCAAGATAGTGTGTGGACCTTGTGGAAAGGTCAAGAGAAAATATATGACAATGCCGTAAGATGATGGCAAAGCATTGTCCATTGTTTATATTGTTGCCGGAGATTGTGTGGGATATCCCTCTTAAATCCCGGCAGCTGCCATTTTAGTTATGACTTCAAATGCACGCTCCATGATGGTATCGCGTCCGGCCAGCATGTCGGTTGTGTTCATATCGACTTTGCATCCGTCGGAAGGTGTGACCCCAAATTCGGTTTCATTCCCGTCGGGGTCAAGAATGGAGCAGGCCGAGAATCTGACAGTCCATCCATTTGGCAATTCCGAGGTAAAAGGCATTCCGCTTCCGCCACCTGTAGTGTCTCCTACGATTCTCACGTTATCGAGCGATTTCATTACAGATACGAAATTGTTTGTGGCACTGAATGATGAGCGATTTGTGAGGACTACTACAGGTTTCAAGAATTTTATGTGAGTGTCATCGGCCGGGTCAAAGTAGTATTTGTATGGCTCTGAAAAATCGTCATGACCCGGACCTGTCTTGTGGGAAATGTATCCAGCCACTATAGGCTCGGTAATGAACCTGCCCACGAGTTTGTCGACATTTGTCAAGAATCCGCCGCCATTGTCCCTGACATCGATTATCAATCCGTCGCATGAAGCAAGGTAGGCAAGAATATTGTCAAGGTTCCCTTCTCCAATGCCAGAGCTGAAGTCGGGGTAGTACATGTAGCCGATGTTATTGCTCAAAATCTGGTATTTTATCCCTGACGCTTGTCTATAATTGAAGTTGAGGTAATATTCGTCTATAAGGCGCTCATCAAAGTTCTTAGGATATTGTTCCCAAATCCAGTACCTGGATATGTCCCACGACGATATCAGGTTGGTGTGTCCGTCTTTAAGTTCTTTAAGCATTTCGGAACAAACGTCAAACAGCTCTTCATTTGTCATTTCAGGCAGTATCTGCGCCCGATATCGTTGGCCTACTTCGTTCCAATCCACATCTTTGTATTCAAAGAAGCAATAATGCTCATCGATTGCTGTCCATAGGGCATCAAAATTACCGTATGGGTCGTTGGCGTATTCCACATAGTCATGGCACGAACTGAGGAACAAGTTCGAAGAGAAAAGAATCAGCAATATTTTGGATAGTCTATTTTTCATTATTTAACTGGATTAATATAGGGCTGATATTATGCGAGCCTTTTCAATGGAATGTTCCCGAGGCTTCAGGGACATCCATTCGCCGCTCACTCCGATTATGAAGCTATTGGTGAAGAATTGGTAATTCAGGTTGTTTACAAAGCTTGTTTCAATTTGTCCACGGTAACCAAGACGCAAGGAAGTGCGCCCGAAGTGGAGGTCGGCGGTGAACATGTTGCGCATGTCAAATCGGTTTCCCCACCAGCCGCAATGTACGATGTTGTCAAGGTTGCCAAGATAAATTTCATAGAAAGATTCTCCATATTCGGGCGAGAAGAACGCCCCGATAAACGGTAATGTGGCCTGGTAGCGGAACGTTACTGGCAAACGGCCTATTGTTGTATTATATACGGCCATTCCTGTGAGGTTTACGCTCCAATGTATCTTTGGAGATACGGGATTATTGGAATTGTAGGAGTTGTATATGGCCCCGCCTCTGAACCGTGTGCTTCCGCCGGCCATGAGTTGCAGCCCTGGCAGGATGCTCCAACGGTGCATCATTCCCCATTGGTACTCGACCATGAGCGAGTGCATTGAATGATTACGGGGAATGTTCTTCACACGTTGGTATTCTATTCCGGCATCCATTTGCATTACCCAAGGGACGGGATTGAATTTCATCGCTTGAAGCCGCTCATATCCCAATCGCATGTTCATACCCGTGTATTTGATGGGGGTGAGGTATGTGTCAAGAATTGAAGCTCCGCCCAAGTCAAATGTGAACGCCGAATTGGTAGGACGCTCTATTGCAATTGCTGTCGAGTCTTTCGGTGTGTCAAAAGTTCCGGCTTGGGCTTGCAGGCCGGTCATTATAATCAATATGAGCGTGGTTATGAACTTTCCACACTTGGCGTTATTGCAATTCCTCGTCATTGGGTTCTATGTCAAAAAGTTTCTTTTGGCCTGTAAGTTCATCAAATACGTCCTGTTGAATGATTGGTTGGTCTCCGGCAATCTCTTTTTCGGTCTCGTGATCTGATGCTTCGGGCATGTTGTCATTTTCATTCTCGTAGTCAACGATAAGAGGCTCTATCTCGGTTACCGTATCAATGTTGAAATTTGATATGCGTTTGCCTTTAGCCTTGAAACTTTTTACACCAATGAAGTCTTCGGCTGTTATTATGATGTTTTCCCTGAAACTGTCGGCTTCACCAAATTTTACTTCAAATCGAGGGTGTCGCTTGTCACTGAGCAACATTAACTTGGACGACGGGTTGCCTCCGATGAAACTTTGGCGTTTTGCCGATGGTTCAAATTCAAAACGTTTCATGTAGATATAACCTTGGTCGGCATCGTATAGCACAGCTGTCCACACGACATTGCCACGGAATTTCTCGATGCGCAGTATGTCGTCTTCGTAGTGGTTGCCTGTGTCGAATGACGTGGTATAGAAATCACCATTGTTGCAGATGACAAGGATTTGGTCGTTCCCGGCAAATTCGCCAAGCGAATCGCCACGGCCGTCGTAATTGAGCCTTAGCACGTCGGGGTCAAACCACACTTCACGTCCGCCAAGTGTGGATGCTCCACGTTCTTTCAACGATATGCGATGGATTTCATTTTTGGTAACCATGTTGCCCCTCGATTGCCTTCCCTTTATCGCAAGGTCGGCAAGGTCGATGTCGAATTGCAACACTTTCAGCCTGAATTTCGGCTTCAACGTTATGCGCAGCACTTCGGCCTCGCCGTTCGGATTTGCCGAGAACCACAATATCTTGGAGCCGGGCTTGCCTTGAGTGAGGTCATATTCCTTGTCACGTGTTATGCCGGTCACGGCAAACCGCTTCATGTAGGTAATTCCGCCTTTGCCGTCTTGGTAAAGGACGTTGTATATGGTGCGCGAGTCGTTGCGCTTGAACACGTTGAGGTATTGTATGTTCTTGCCGATATATATTTTGTCGGCAACTTTTATCACTTTGTATTTGCCGTCCTTATAGAATACTATTATGTCATCGATGTCGGAACAGTTGCACACAAACTCATCTTTCTTCAGCGCGGTGCCTATGAAACCCTCTTCACGGTTGATGTATAGTTTCTCGTTGGCTTCGGCTACTTTGGCAGCCACGATTGTGTCGAAGTTGCGAATGATAGTGTGCCTTGGGTACATATTGCCGTATTTGGTTTTCAGACTGCTGTACCAGTTGATGGTGTAGTCGACCATGTGTGCGAGGTCTTCATCGATTTTCTTGATGCGCTCGTTCAATGTGGCGATGTAGTTTTCGGCCTTTTCTGAGTTGAATTTTGTGATGCGCCACATTTTTATTTCCATGAGCTTCAGTATGTCCTCGCGTGTGATTTCCCGGTAGAACATGTGTTTCCAAGGGTGAAGCCTGCCGTCGATGTGGGCAACAAGGGAATCGGTGTCAGAGCTTTGCTCGAACTCACGATCCTTATATATGCGTTCTTCAATGAAAATCTTTTCTAAGGAAGCGAACAACAGCGATTCGAGAGTTTCTCTGCGTTGTATCTCCAATTCCTGTCTTAGCATCTGCATCGTGTGGTCGACACTGTCTCGCAGAATGTCGCTTACCGTGAGGAAGTGCGGCTTCTTGTCTTTTATGACGCAACAGTTTGGCGAGATGCTTACTTCACAGTCGGTGAAGGCATACAAGGCATCCATCGTCTTGTCGCTCGACGTGCCGGGTTGCAATGTCACTATGATTTCGGCATTGGCCGAAGTGTTGTCATCGATTTTCTTGATTTTTATTTTACCTTTTTCTTGAGCTTTCAATATCGACTCGATAAGTGACGATGTTGTCCGACCGAAAGGCAAGTCGTTTATGACGAGTGTCTTGCTGTCGCGTTTCTCGATTTTTGCTCTCACTTTTACTTGTCCGCCACGTTCGCCGTCGTTGTAACGGCCGACGTCGACATATCCTCCTGTGACAAAATCAGGGTATAAGTGAAATTCTTCACCTCGCAGATAAGAAATTGCGGCATCAAGAATCTCGTTGAAGTTGTGCGGCAATATCTTGCACGACAATCCCACGGCAATGCCTTCGGCTCCTTGGAACAGCAGCAGTGGAAACTTCACAGGCAAAGTGACCGGTTCGGGCTTTCTGCCATCATAAGAAAGAGTCCATTCAGTGATTTTAGGGCTGAATGCCACGTCAAGGGCAAATTCTGAAAGACGCGCTTCGATGTATCGGCCGGCAGCGGCATCGTCGCCGGTCAAGATGTTGCCCCAGTTCCCCTGCGTGTCGATGAGTAGGTTTTTCTGCCCCAGCTGGACAAGGGCATCCTTAATTGACGCATCGCCATGCGGATGGTATTGCATGGTGAAGCCGACGATGTTTGCAACTTTATTGTATCGTCCGTCGTCAAGTTCCTTCATTGTGTGGAGGATGCGCCTTTGAACAGGTTTCAACCCGTCTTCTATGTGAGGCACGGCACGTTCGAGTATTACATACGATGCGTAGTCGAGAAACCAGTTTTGGTACATTCCCGACAGTAAGAATTTATTATCTTTTGGTATGCGATATGAGGAATGAGCTTGTGTGGATGAGTCGTCATCCATCTTGCCCAATTCTTCAGGTGTATCGATGTCTTCTATCATAGAAAATATAGTTAGTAGGGGAGCTTTTGACGGTCTTGAAGCGTAAATGGCAAATTTTGCCGGTGATTATGACCCTATTAGTGTTATTTAATCAAAAGCTACAGCAAAAATACAAATTAAATCGAAAAAAATCATTTACTTTGCACCTTAATTAAAGAAAATCGTAACTTCACATTGTATCGTGCCCATGACGGTGGGCTGTATTGTGGAATAGAAAACAATAATTAAAGATGGCAAAACAAGAAGATGTTTTCAAGAAAATCGTTTCTCATGCCAAGGAGTATGGGTTCGTTTTCCAATCGAGTGAAATATACGACGGGCTTGCCGCCGTTTATGATTATGGACAAAACGGTGTCGAGCTGAAGAATAACATAAAGCGTTACTGGTGGGAAGCCATGACGCTGCTCCATGAAAATATTGTCGGCATTGACTCTGCAATATTCATGCACCCGACAATATGGAAAGCTTCAGGACACGTTGATGCGTTCAACGACCCGTTGATTGACAACCGCGACTCGAAGAAGCGTTATCGTGCCGATGTGCTTATTGAAGATGCAATTGCAAAGATTGACGACAAAATAGAAAAAGAGGTGGCCAAGGCCGCAAAGAAATTTGGAGACAGCTTTGATGCCGAGCTTTTCCGCAATACCAATCCTCGCGTGTTGCAACACAAAAAAGAACGAGATGAGTTGCACGAACGCTATTCCAAGGCCATGAATGCAAACGACCTTGCCGAGTTGAAGCAGATAATACTCGATTATGACATCGTTTGTCCTATTTCGGGGACAAAGAATTGGACCGACGTACGTCAGTTCAACCTCATGTTCAAGACCGAAATGGGAAGTACCGCCGATGGCGCCATGACCGTTTATTTGCGTCCTGAGACGGCGCAAGGCATTTTTGTGAACTTCTTGAATGTACAGAAAACAGGCCGCATGCGCATCCCGTTTGGTATTGCACAGATCGGCAAAGCTTTCAGAAATGAAATAGTCGCACGCCAATTTATTTTCCGTATGCGCGAGTTTGAGCAGATGGAGATGCAATTCTTTGTGCGTCCGGGAGAAGAGCTTGAATGGTTCAAGAAGTGGAGAGAGACACGACTCAAGTGGCACAAGGCTCTTGGCATGGGCGATGAGAAGTATCGTTTCCACGACCATGAGAAGTTGGCTCACTATGCCAACGCGGCAACTGATATTGAATTTGAAATGCCGTTCGGATTCAAGGAAGTGGAAGGTATCCACTCCCGCACCAACTTTGACTTGAGCCAGCATGAAAAGTTCTCGGGAAAGAAGTTGCAGTATTTCGATCCGGAGCTCAACCAGTCGTATGTGCCTTATGTAATTGAAACTTCAATAGGTGTAGACCGCATGTTCCTTTCAGTGCTTTGCTCTTCTTATGAAGAACAGCAGTTGGAAAACGGCGAAACTCGCGTGGTACTGCACTTGCCTAAGCAACTTGCGCCGGTAAAGGCTGCCGTGATGCCTCTTGTGCGCAAGGACGGACTTCCTGAAAAGGCAAGGGAAATAATGAACATGCTCAAGTTTGACTATGCTTGCCAGTATGACGAGAAGGATTCGATAGGCAAGCGTTATCGCCGTCAAGATGCGATAGGCACACCGTTCTGTATCACTGTCGATCATCAGACACTTGAAGATAACACTGTAACCATACGCCATCGCGACAGCATGGCTCAGGAACGTGTGTCAATCGACAAGCTGCATGACATCATCGATGATGAAGTAAGCCTTAACAAACTGTTGAAATCATTGGTTTAAAAAAGTCATTAAGTCGCGATAAAAAAAGATGAAGAAAACCGCTTTGTTGTTTATGATGTCGTTGTTATTGTCGGTTGTGGCAAGTTCTTGCTTTGACAACGATAATAATTGGAAGGATTATGCCGAATGGCGTGAACTCAATGAACAATGGCTTGAAGAGCAACGTAACCGCATAGATGCAAATGGCGACCCTTATTTCAAGGAAGTGAGAGCCGAGTGGGACGGAAATGCTTATGTGTTGATGCATTTCTTCAACGATACCACATTGACAAGAGATAATTTGAGTCCGCTATATACGTCTACAGTCGATGTGAAGTATATCGGGTATTTGTGCACAGGAGAAGCCTTTGATTCATCCTATTTGAAAACGGACAGTGTCCTTCGTATGACGTTGACTGAAGGAAATTCCATTGAAGGATGGTCGTTGGCATTGCAGAACATGCATGTCGGTGATACATGCGAAGTCATAATTCCTTATGGTTTGGCATACGGCACAAGTGGTTATCTTGATATTGATCCTTATTCGGTGTTGAGGTACAATATGAGACTCGTAAGCGTTCCCGGATATGAGAAAGAGCCTTAAAAAGGCGCAAATGCTAATAAAAGGATATATGTGCAGCTTGGTTTTTGTGCCTGGCTGCATATTTTTTAATTTTAAGATGGTATTAATATTTTTTTGTGTGTTTTTGTAATTATTTTTGCAGTTAAGTTGAAAAGTAGGACTTTTTTTGATGAAAAGACTTGTTAAAATATCGATTGCCGCTGCCGCGTTGATTGCGTTGGCTTTTTGGGTGTCAAGCCGTTGGAATGCGTGGTTTTATAATGTTCCTGAAGAACCTTATGCAGCGGCTTTGGTTCCTGACAGGATTACTTTGACCCCCGGGGAAGATTTCATGAGCGAGCGTACAGTCTCATGGCGTTGTGGTGACGAAGTCAAGCCATCCAAGTTGCTACTTGCAAGCTGCAACAATGACACTGTGACGGTGGAAGCTGTCGGTACTGTGGTTGACAGCCGTGGAGGCCGTGATGTATTTTATGCTGCGCAGCTTGAGAAGCTTCAAGCAGGGCATATATATAAATATAGGGTGGAAACCGAAGGTTGCAAGCCGTCGGAGTGGCATTGGTTCAAGATGCCAGCCGCGAAATGCGAAAACAGAAGTTTTCTCTTCTTTGGTGATGTTCAAGATACATTGGGCGGTGATTCGGGCAAGTGGTTTGCCAAGTTGTATAAGAAATATCCTGAAGTGGAATTTTGGGCATGTGCCGGGGATTTGATTGAACGTCCCATCGATGTGTATTGGAATTACCTGTATGAATGCGCCGACAGCATTCTTGCTTCGATGCCACTTATCAATGCGACAGGCAATCACGATTATATAAAGTCATTGTACCGAAAAGTGGATTCGAGGTGGAAGCATACGTTTGTTTATCCTGAGAATGGAGCAACCACGGCCGAAGGTATAAGTTATTATGTAGATATGCCCGGCATGAGATTCATTGTGATTGATACCGACGGGCTTCAAGATGCAATTACATTGGCAGGATGTTATAAATGGTTGCGCAGTTGCTTGCGCGAAGCCGGCGATAAGTGGAAAGTGGTGATGTATCATCATCCTGCATATTCTGTTCGGGATGGTCGTAATAACTATTTGATACGCAATACGTTTGTGCCGTTGTTTGACAAATATGGCGTAGACCTCGTATTGCAAGGTCATGAGCACGGCTACATGAGAGTGAATGGCAATGCCGGTGAAGCGAAACGGCCTGTCTACATAGTTTCCTACATGTCGCCAAAATCTTACAAGGCACGGGAACCTGAGCCGGGCTTGAAAGTAATAGCCGATACCCGTATGTATCAGGTAGTCGAGTACAATGATTCCATGCTTGTGCTAAATGCGTATTCGCTTGATACAGATTCTGTTTTGGATTATGTAGAAATAAAAAAGTGAGATAAATTCAAATAGATATAATATGAAGAAAGTATTGTTTTTTGCAGCATTGACAGCTCTTGTGGCATCATGCTCGAATGGAAGTTATACCGTTACGGTGACCATGCCGACTTCCGAAACAGACGGGGAAATGGCCTATTTGGCTAATTTAGACACGCAAGATACCATCGACAGCGTTAAGGTTGCCAATAAATGTTTCAGGTTTGAGGGTTCGACTGATACAGATGTGATGGCTCGCATATTAGTTGGCGGTCAAGGACGGATGCTCGTTCTGGAACCCGGTGAAGTAACAATGGACTGGAGTGAAGGGAAGGTATCGGGAACAGTGCTCAACGATGTTTTCACCAATATGGTTTCGACTATGGATTCAATTCAAGATGAAATCATGCAGGGCATAACCGATTATAATGCCGGCAAGATTGATTCGGTTATGTGCCAATCGTTAATCGATAGTTTGAACAACGAGTATTCAAATGTATATAAGTCGGGGTTCACTAACTATGGTGAAAATTCGATAGGCTCTTGGGCCTTTACATCTTATGCAGTAAGAGAAGGATTGTCGCTGTCGCAAATAGAAGAAGCACTCAAGTCGCTGCCAGCACGCATATCATCATCCGTGCGTGTCAAAGGGATTGTTGATAATGCTCGTAACAGGGAAAAGACAGCCGAAGGGCAGATGTTTGTCGATTTCACGGTAGTCGATGAAAACGGCAAGGAACAGAAATTGTCGGACTATGTCGGTAAGGGAGATTATGTGCTTGTCGATTTCTGGGCAAGCTGGTGCGGCCCGTGCAGGCGCGAGATGCCTGTCATCAAGAGCGTTTATGACAAGTATGCCGGGAAAGGCTTGATTGTGCTTGGTGTGGCCGTGTGGGATGAACCTGCCGACACGCACAAGGCTATAGAAGAGTTGGAATTGCCTTGGCCGCAGATAACCAATGCCCAAAGAATCCCGACCGACATTTATGGCATAAATGGAATACCTCACATTATCTTGTTTGGTCCGGACGGAACGATACTTGCGCGTAACTTGTATGGCGATAAACTTGTTGCCAAAGTTGACGAGGTGATGCAAGCCAAAAAATAACAAGGATAATATTACAATATGACGAGAAAGGAGTGTGGTCGAGTGCCATGCTCCTTGTTTTTTCATGACAAACCGATGGATGTTGGCTATTAATTGCTGTTTGTGAAAGATTTGAAAATGTATTTTGTAAAAAATGAGAAAAATAATGTCAATATGTAAATAATGCTATTGTGCAAGATATTATATTTGCACGTTTTATAAAATTTAATGAATATGTGTAGTTATACAAAAACAATCCTTATTTTAAGCCTGTTATCGAGTGGATGGGCTGTTGTCGCTCAAGCTGATTGGGGCATTGCGCAGAAACGCGAGAATGAAATAAGGGCTGCAATGAACAGCTTGCCTGTCCATGAAGCTCAATCCTCAGTTCTTGCCGGTGATGAAGATGCAGTTACATTGCTTTATGAAGATTTTTCCAAGTTTACCGAGGGAACCGAGAGTGAACCTGATGATGTCTGTATAGCCGACAACCAGACGGGCGAGATTCCAGTAGAATATACCAATGCACCGGGATGGTCGGGCGCTGCCATTTATCAAGCAGGGCAAACATGTGCCGTACGGTTGGGCTTGTTTCTTGACGGAAGTTCTAGTCAACCGGAATCTCTTCCCGGTGCACTTTATACCCCGGTAGGGAATTATGCAGGAAACGGAACGCTGACTTTTAGGGCAAAACTACTTGACAACACAGTGAAATCGGACATAATGGCCATAGCCATGATCGACGTAAACCAAGAAACTGCTTATACTGAATTGTATAATGTAAAAGTGACGAATGGATGGCAATCTTACTCCCTTGATTTTCATGGGGGCACGTTCAGGTCGAGCGCATTGGCTTTTTTGATGGAAAGTCAAGAAGTCCTTATCGACGACATTCGTTTTGTGTCGGTACCGACATCGATAATATCGCCTACAGTGCAGGCTGCCACTGATTTTACAACTGATGGATTCAAAGCAAATTGGTTGCCTACGCCCGATGCCACGAGTTACTTGCTTTCGGTTTACCGCAAGAAAATAGAGGATGTTACAGTTGTTGAGGGTTTTGATGACATTAATGCCGATGGTAATGGCATGATAAATAGTGCAAATCCCAATTATCCTGAAGGGTGGGAGATAGGCGTAACCGATAATGGAATTGATGCTAACGTCACAGGGCAAGACGGAGAATATGTGTCGGGCAAGCAAGCTCTTGTGTTTGACGCGACAGGTGATTATTTTGTGACCCCTGATCCGGGTGAAGATGTAGTCGGCTTTTCATTTTGGGCAAAGAATCTATATGGCAAGCCGACTACTTCACAAATAAAGATGCTTGTAGAGCTGGCCGACGGAATGCGGTATCAGATAGGCGTGATAGATATCGAACGTATCGACTCGGAATATGGTGAGATAATTGACCTGTCTGGATACCTTGTGGCAGGGACACGCAAGGTGCGTTTGGAATATGTTAAAGATGCCAATGCTGCCGATGCGCAGATGCTGGCTATTGACGATGTGGGCATCATGACACAGCCCGAAAAGGAATATGTATTTGAGGACAAGCCGGTGACCGAAACCTCTTATGTAGTTTCTGGCTTGGATGAGGAAACCGATTATTATTATACTGTAAAAGCTGTTAACGACAAGTTCATATCAGAGCCTTCCATTGAGGTCATGGCATTGGGGATTGCTGCTCCTGAGGCACTCAAAGCCGATAACATAGAGGAAGATGCGTTTACGGCTCAATGGAATTACACGCCTAAGGCAGACGGTTATGAATTGACTGTGTCTAAGTTGTACACGGCTCCTGCCGATGAAGAGAAAGTGATACTATCGGAAGATTTTGAGAATATCCAAGTCGGAGATTCCTATACGTTTGTCAGTCCCAAGCCATTGAACAATTTCAGTTTCGATGGCTCAGGAAAGAATATAGACGATTACATAAATGCCGATACGAAAGGATGGATGGGAATAAACAACAATGTGATAGACGGTATGTTGGGCGCATCGGCCTATTTTGGATCGGCTGTCATACAAACTCCTGCGTTGGATTTGTCAAACAACGGAGGTAAGTTTACAGTAGAGCTTACGGTATACTCATACGAAGGTGATTCTATCGTGGTTCAACCGGGAGCGACTGTGTATGACCGTGCATTGGTTACAAAAACATGGGAACCTGTTAAATTGGTATATGAATTTGATCACGGAACAGCCAACATGCCTATCTTGATTTATAATTATGTCGTTTCAAGCATGTTCTATATAGATGACATAAAAGTTACGCAGACAATGCCAGAAGGTGCGCAAACGTCTACTTATGTAAAAACAGTTCCTGTGCGCAAGTCTGACATATTGTCGTGTGAAGTAACGGATGTCCCGAAAGAACCTAACACTGTCTATACTTATTATGTGAATGCTTACCGTAATTATCAGATGAATAAAGTCTATTCGGCAAGCAGTAACGTAATCAAGGTAGATCCTTCAGGTTCAAGCGTTGCATGGAATGATAATGTTGCAAATAAAACTGCCGTATATGCCGGAGACGATTGCGTTGTGGTTGACACTCCGTCGGAGACAAGTGTGAATATATTCAATCTGTCAGGAATGCAAGTGTTTGCTGGAACCGCTGTTGCTGGTAAGAATTATTATAATTTATATACGACCGGGCTGTATATAGTGAAGGTTGGCAATCAATCTTATAAAGTGCTGGTCAAGTGACACGGTAGGCATAAAGACAATGATGGATATAAAAATAACGGAACATGCGATAATGCATGCTCCGTTATTTTTTATGTTATGCACGGTGCTGTTTATTGGCGAGGCAATACGTTTACTGTTAGCTTGTTGTAAGCTCTTTCGGCTTTCTCGCGAGCTTTCTCGACTGTTTCATCGGTAGCCAAAATCACACCCATTCGGCGATGTCCTGTCACTTCGGGTTTACCGAAAATTCGTATTTGCGTACCAGGCTCTTCAAGTACTTTTTCAACATTGTCAAATTCGATTCGGTTGGAGTCGCCTTCTACTACAACGGCACGCGATGCCGACGGCGCGTAGAATTTTATTTCGGGAACAGGAAGTCCAAGCAATGCGCGTGCGTGCAAGGCAAATTCGCTCATATCTTGAGAAATCATTGTGACCATTCCGGTGTCATGCGGTCTTGGAGAGACTTCGCTGAAAATGACATCGTCACCTTTAATGAACATTTCCACGCCGAATATGCCATATCCGCCAAGTGCGTCCGTGACTTTGCGTGCTATGTCGCGAGCTTGTTCCAAGGCATTTGCGCTCATGGGTTGAGGCTGCCATGAATAACGATAGTCGCCATCGACTTGGATGTGGCCTATAGGCTCGCAGAACTCAGTGCCGGATATGCTTCTTACTGTGAGTAGGGTTATTTCGTAATCAAAGTCGACAAATCCCTCGACAATTACTCTGCCAGCTCCGGCTCGTCCTCCTTCTTGGGCGATGTGCCAAGCGTTGTCTACGTCATCGATACTGCGCACCACGCTTTGTCCATGACCCGAAGAACTCATGATTGGTTTTACGACGCATGGAGTGCCTATTTCATCAACTGCGGCTTTGAATTCTTCTTCGGTTGAAGCAAATTTATAATTTGAAGTCCTTATTCCGAGCGTTTCGGCTGCAAGTCGCCTTATTCCTTCACGGTTCATAGTCAGTAAAGCCGCGTTGGCGGTAGGGGTGACATGGTAGCCTTCCTTTTCCAGCTCTACGAGCGTCGGGGTTGCTATGGCTTCAACTTCAGGAATGATGTGGTCGGGCTTTTCAAGCTCGATGATTTCGCGCAACTTGTTGCCATCAAGCATGTTGAACACATGGAAGCGGTGTGCGACCTGCATTGCCGGTGCTCCCGGATATTTGTCGCATGCGACGACTTCGACGCCTAACCGCATCAGTTCTATGGCGACCTCTTTCCCAAGTTCGCCGCTACCCAGCAATAAAGCCTTGCGGCTGATGGGGGACAAAACAGAACCTATTTTAGTCATTGATTTAAATATTAATTTGGATTTTAATGATTATTCAAGAATGTATCATGCAAAAATAGCGATAAAAAGCAAATATGTATAAGCATATTGTAATATTTTTTGGTGTTTCTCAATGCCTTAGCCTCAAAATACAAGAAATTCAATTAAAAAACTTACCGCGCGTTACATCTTGCCGTCTCGCTTTTTTTGATTAAATTTGTTCCATAAAAATACACAGACGTGATGGAAAATTATAAATATCTGGAGGACAATGTTTCAAAAGTAATTGGCGTTATTGGAGGGGTAAGTTGGGCTTCTTCTGACACTTATTATAGACGAATGAATGAAATAATGCGCGACCGTTACGGGTCGCTATATTCGGCCAATGTGTTGATGTATTCCATTCCGTTCCATTATTTTGCCGCACAGGAACGCCTTGCAGCGGCTGGAGACTGGTCTATGATGACTTCCATGATGGTTGATGCCGCCATGAGGCTTAAGGCCGGAGGTGCCAATGTGATAGTGATAGCGTCCAACACGCTTAATTCACTTGGCGATGTAATAGAGGAGAAAGTGGGTATCCCGGTGTTGAACATCATAGACGTTGTCGGGAATGCCATTGTTGAAAAGAAACTGAAGAAAGTGATACTGCTTGGCACAAAGCACACAATGGAAAACAGTTTTTACAAGCCTACATTGGAGAATAAATTTGGACTTGAGGTTCTTGTCCCTAATCTTGAAGAAAGAAATTACATTAACGATGTCATTTTTGATGAGTTGTGCAATGATGTTATAAAAGAAGATTCAAGGGAAGGTTATAAGGCAATAATAAAAAGACTCGAACAGGAAGGTGGCGAAGGTGTAATACTTGGATGTACCGAGATTCCGTTGCTTATAAAAGAAAAGGATGTGAATATTCCTACTTTTGACACGGCCGAGATACATTCTGTAGCTGCCATCAATTGGGCAACAAAAAAATAAGGTGTCAGTTGTGTATTGCACTTGGCAATACTAAATCTGTCAAAAAATAGGATTTTTAAGTGCGATAAACACTGAATTGTTAAAAAAACATCGGTTTTATCGCACTTATTTTTGTGAAAATAGGAAAAGATATTAAAAATGCTTATTTTTGCAAGAAATTTTATTCTTTTTAATAAAAATCATAATTAAAAGACTAATGAAAAGTATTAATTGTTTTGTGGCATTGTGCATGGCTTTGTCCAGTGTAAGCGTTGCAGAGGCTAATAATGCTAATGCCAAAGTGGATTATAAAAAATTAAAAGGGGTGCCACACGCATTTGCCGGGCCGAGACTTTCTGTGCCAATGCAAAAGTGTGATAATTTTAGAGACTCACGAGTCAACGACTTGAGCGTGGGTGTTGATTCCGAGCCTATAAAAGGAGAAGTGTGGGGCGTTTTGGCCGGTCCTGATGGTACGGAGTGGATTTATACTCAACGTTCAGAATATAAAGATTATGATATTGCATCTTCGACGATAACAGTATATGATAGCAGCAATGCTCAAGTAGGGGAATTTACCGTGACCATTCCCGAAGGGCAAATGGTTAACGACGTGCAAGCGTTCGGGCAAATTACCAATGATTTTTTTGATAGCGATGCTTCGAGCAGTGAAATCCTCATATATATTAATGAAGTGATAGATTATACCATCCATGGTCGCATTGAAGCATATTCGCTTGACGGGACATTGAAGGCATCTTATCAGGCAAGTTCTGCAATGTTCCTTGATGCATCCCAAGGATGGGATACATATAATCGTTTCATTATGACCAATGATGTAGTTGAGGATGGAGTTGAATACACTTATGTTGATATTATTTCACCAGTATCTTATCAGTCGCCAGAAGCTGTGTCGGAACACCAATTCAAGATCCCTACCGACTTGTTGTATTATAGCGACGGTCCATATATAAATACTTATGTGCTTGATGGAGAACCATATTTTGCTGTCTCTCACTATGAAAAGCCATATGTATCGGATATTGATCCTAATACATGGGAAATTATTGTAGCCGAAGATAACAATTATGTAGTTGAGGTTTATAATAAAAATTTTGAATGTGTAAGTACCGTTAAGGTGCCAGTGGAAATGCAGGCTGGAGCTTTGTACACCATGTATTCGTTGGGAATGTTCTCATATGATGATGTCACAAAGGGAACATATTCTGGTGATGACCAATTTAATTTTGTAATCACAAGATATGACTATATTACATCTTCTGACAGTTATGCATATGATTTCGTGGTTTATGACGAATCTGGGAATTTAGTGAAAACTATCGGAGAGGAAGTTACCACATGGCAGATGCTCAGCTCTTTGCCTGGAGAATCGGAGCAGGTCGCATTAGTACGAGCTGGTGGAACAGATGAAGAAATTGAAATGGTGGATATTCCAAGCTGCGAGACTGTTGCTACTTTTGCCGGTTATGATGTGGAGGGGAACTTGTTGTCAGATAGTTTCGACCGTTACCCAGTGGGAGATACCTACCAATATGTGATAGCTTTGGGCAATGGCGTAGTGGATGAAGAAGGTAATGTATATACTCGCATTGGATGGTATAATAAAGATTTGTCGCTTGACCATTATGTAAGCATAAACCTTGGAACTAATGGAGTATATGCTGATCATTATATCACATCGGGTACATTGAATCCTTACTTGTTCAACACTGATGAACAGCATGAATATATCATGATTGCACGTATGGCGAACGAAGATGGCACAAATGACGCTGTGTTGTGTGTTGCCAATGACAAGGGCGAAATAATCAAGGAGTATCGTGGTGATGAGACCAAAGGCGACTATTTCAATGGAAATGTGTTGGATATCAACACTGACAATCCGAGGTTGCTCGTTGTTTATTATGATTTTAATACTGACACTCACACAATAGAAACATTTTCGTTGCCGTTTAGCCGATTTGCAGGAGGTTCTGGAACAATGGAAGATCCTTATATAATTTCTACTGCCGGCGACCTTGACCAAGTAAGAGCTGACGGTGCTGCACATTATGCATTGGGTAATGATATCGACATGTCGAACATGCTCGGATACTTCAATCCTATAGCTGAATTCACAGGAACAATCGATGGACGTGGATACAGCATTGACAATTTGAAAATTAATTCGGGCGACTCGATGTATGCGGCAATGATTGAATATATGTATGGAAGTTCTTCCGAAATCAAGGATCTAACATTTAACCGTCCGAAGATCGAAGCTACTTCAAGCTGCTTTGATGCCGGTGTCGTTGTCGGTATGCTTACAGAAGGAAGAATTGACAGCGTTTATGTGAACAATGCTGAAATCATAGGTGATATTGACTTTACCGGTGAAGCTGGTGGTATAGCAGGTTCTGCAATGGGGTACGCCACAATAGCTTCGAGTGCGGCAAACAATGTTGTGATAAATGCTCCAAGTGGAATTAACATTGGTGGAATTGTAGGTATGACTCGCACTGCCACTACGTTGTCGGCTTGTGTCGCAAACGGAACAATTTTAGGTGGCAAAGACCTTGGAGGTATCGTTGGGTCGGCTGGTAATGATGTGGATGTGCAAAACTGCCACGCTGATGTGGATATTGAAGGTAACTATGAAATAGGAGGTATAGCAGGTTCAGCTGATCGTGGACTTATTTCTAACTGTTACAGTGAAGGTTCGCTTAAGGCTAATTCTTCTGATTTCTCGGGATATTGCAATGTCGGCGGTATTGTCGGTTCTCTGACATCTCAATGGGATGCAACCAATACCGATATAGTAATTGGTAATTGTGTTGCAGCTATCGATGCAATAGAATTGCCTGAAGGGGCTTCGATGCAAACCGTTGGCCGTATCGTAGGCCGTACAATAGCCGATGAATATTATGAGGAAGGAGAAGAGCCAGAAACAGAAAAAGGCTTGAGCAACAATTACGCTGTATCAACGATGACAATAGCCGGAGAGGCTGTTTCAAGTACTGATGCTACTTCTACGAACGGGGCAGATGTGGCTGCTGATGGATTGACAACAGAATTCTTTACCGATCTCGGATGGGCATTTGGTGCAGATTTCACATCTCCATGGAAAGAATCTGCAGGACTTCCGTTGCTTTATTTTGAAGAAAAAGCCACAGGCTTGACTCTTGACATGACTACAGGCGAAGGTACTATTTCCAAATTGTTCGTATTGACAGCTACTGTTGAAGGGACAACTGCCGAACGTGTGGTATTCTCTTCGAGCGACGAAGCCATCGCAAAAGTTGTATCGGTAGAAGTTGACGGGAACAAGGCTATCGCTACCGTTCGCTGCTACGAAGAAGGTTCTGTAACAATCACTGCTTCTATCGATGGCCTTGAAGCTGAGTGCATGTTGAATGTATCAAGTGTTAGCGATGTAATCGGCGACAATGCATTTGCAATTTATTTCGATGGTCAAGTGGTAAAAGCCGAGAATGCGGCCAATATAGCAGTTTACAACATTGGCGGAGCTCAAGTTGCGTCAGTGCAAGGTGATTGTGTTGAAGTTGGCAATTTAGCTGACGGAGTATATATTGTTCTTGCTGTCGATGGCAATGGAAACAAGGCTGTGACTAAGATTATCAAACGATAATCAACGTCAAGTACGATAACAAAAAAGGAGCGGAATTCCGCTCCTTTTTTGTTTTAAAGTTTTTTAATTTAAGAATTAGCCAATCAATGATACCATGATGTCGGCATCTGACTCGACAACATTGACCTTGCCTTCACGAGCCAACCAGCCGATAGCGGCGTAAAGCTCTTTTTCTTTGAGCTTTGTGGCTTTCTTCAGGCCTTTGATGCCAAGTGTGCCTTGGGCATCAAGTGCAGACCATACAAGACCTGCCCAGTTTCCAATAACTTCTACGTTCATTTTTCTAAAAAGTTTACTTTGTTAGATGTGATATTTTGATTATAAAGTCGTTACAAAGATACAACATATTTAATAAATATCATTTTAAGGCTGGAGCCTTTTTGATATTTTGAAAGTTGTTAAAATGTAATGCCTTGTAAAATAGCTATTTGTCTTTTTTATCCAAAAGTTGCTAAGTGGGTATCTTTTTATGAAATTTTGTTTGAAAAGAGGTTTTAATTACATTTGTAGCGCAATATGAAAGGGTTAGTAATAAAAAATACAGGAAGTTGGTATGTCGTGAAGAGTGCCGACGGAACTATGATAGATTGCAAGGTCAAAGGCAACTTCAGGTTGAAAGGCTTGCGAACTACCAATCCTGTCGCTGTCGGCGACAATGTGGAAATACAGCCAAACAATGACGGGACGGCTTTTATTGCTAAGATAGAACCTCGAAAGAATTACATAATAAGGCGTGCGTCTAACCTGTCGAAAGAGTCGCATATAATTGCATCCAATCTCGATCAGGCATTTCTGGTCATCTCAATGAAAAGTCCGGAAACGAGTACAATCTTTGTAGACCGTTTCCTTGCTACGGCCGAGGCTTACGACGTGCCGGTAATCATCGTTGTCAACAAGATTGACATTCTTGATGAAGAGGAACTTGATTATGCCCGCGCGTTCAAGTTCCTTTATGAAACAATTGGCTATAGGGTGATTTTGATGTCGGCCATTGAAGATGAGACAGGCATATCGTCCATAATAGAACATGCGTCGGGCAAAGTTTCCCTTTTTTCAGGTAATTCGGGCGTTGGCAAGTCTACCATAATCAACAAGCTGTTGCCCGGGATAAATTTGAAAGTGGGCGAAATATCCGAGACGCATCACACGGGGATGCATACCACGACGTTCTCCGAAATGTTTGAATTGCCGCAAGGGGGATATATTATCGACACGCCGGGAGTGAAAGGCTTCGGCACAATAGATTTTGATGCTTCGCAAGTGGCGCATTATTTCCCTGAAATATTCAAGAAATCGGCCGAATGTAAATATTACAATTGCACGCATACGCACGAGCCGGGTTGTGCGGTGAGGGCTGCCGTTGAAAATAGTGAAATCAGCGAGTCGCGATATGCAAGTTATCTCAATATCTTGGAAGATAACAACGAAGGGAAATATAGAAAACCATATTAAGAAAATCTTGAGCTTTAGTTTTTAATTATTATTTGTCAGCCTTAACGTCAATGTCTTTATTTGAATTGATGTCAAGTTCCTTCCTGAATTTGCCCGGTGGCACTCCGTAATTTTTTGTAAAGACTCTCACAAAATGCGGTACATCGTTGAAGCCTACAAGATAACATATTTCTGATACAGCTTTTGTAGAATGCTTTAGTAGTTCGCAAGCTGTGTTAAGCCTGTATTGGGTGACAAACTGAGAAAAAGTCATTCCCTTTTTCTGCTTGAAATAAGAACAGAAAGCCGAACGGTTCATCCCGACCTCGTGGGCAATGTCATTTAATGAAATGTGGTGCACATAATGTGCCATTACATAAGCGCTGATTTGCAGCATACGCCTTACGTCTCGTTCCATGCGCATGTGTTTCCCGGCAAAAGTGTGGTCGGAGGTTGTGAAGATGAAAGGAAGCAGGCGTAGCATCTCGCACAAACGGCCCAATTCGTCCAAGTCCTTCATTTTTTTCAATGTCTTGCGGATTATTGCAGAACTTTTTGGCCCGAACGTCATTGCGTCGGTCGGGAGTGCGATGCCGGCGAGCCTGTTTCTCACTTCGGGGAACACGCTTATGCATCGCTCCACCAAATTAGGTCTGAAAGCGACCATCAAGTAGCGGATACAGCCGTCGGTGCCGGCCGAGTCGGGCGCATAAATCCATCGGTGCAGCATTGATGGCGGCAACAATGCAACATCTCCTGTGGCGAAAGGTTGCAAAGTGTCGCCCGCCAATCGATTCCCATAGCCATGTACTACATAATACAACTCCCACGCATCGTGTTTATGCAATTTGGCTTCGAGTTCTATTTTGACTCGCTGGTCTATGAAGAAAAACGAGTGGTTTCCTTCTTCGGGAATCCCATAAGGTGTTACAGTATCATCCATAAGAATGTTTTTTGTAGCAGATGCAAATATACGACAAGTATGACATACGATAATGCAAATAAAACGCAATCAGGTGGTGTAACTTTGCCAATAAAATAATTAAGAAGTATTGAACATGGATTTATACGAAGCATTGGAGAGACGTCGCACATACCGAGACTTTACTGACCAAGAAGTAAGTGATGAGATTCTGAACCGAATCATCGGTGCGGCATTCAAGGCTCCTACCAACGATCACTTGCGACAGTTTGAGTTTGTCGTGGTGCGCGGCAGAGAGAATATTGCAAAGGTCATTGCGCCGTTGGCAAAGAACATGGCAGCATTTAAGGAACTTGTAGCCGAGGTTGACGAATCGGGCGATAAAGATAAAATGGAAATGTTTGAAAAGGCTTTGCCTAAACAACAGAAGATGCTAATGGAAAGTGGATTGCTTATTCTCCCTTTTTATCGACAATTGACTGTGCCGCTGTTGAGGCCTACAGAGCAAAGTTCGCTAAACTACTTTGCGTCGGCTTGGTGCGCTTTGGAGAACATGCTGTTGGCAGCCACTGCCGAAGGCCTTGGCGCGGCATTTCACATTCCTGTGGCCGATGAAGCTGAAAATATAAAGGGAATAGTGGGTACACCGGCCGATTATGAGTTCATCTGCCTGCTCAGCCTGGGTTATCCGTCTCCAGATGCCTTCTTGCCTCGTCAAAAAGAAATCTGCATAGAGGATAGGATACATCATGGGATGTGGTGAAGCAAAGCTGGGACGCAAAGAAATGGACGCTATCCAATAGATGCGCTTTTACCGGGCTGTTTTTTTGCGACTGCGACAAAAAAACGCGTTGATACCATGAACTGCAATAACATCGAACCAATTGGTCGAAAAGTCCTTTAAGACGGATTTCAATGATGAAAGTTTAGACCATAAATTTGTAAAAAAATACATGCCATCATTGTATTTAAATACAAAATCCGTATATTTGTAGAAAAATGGATAAGTATGGCTTCTGAGCTACAGGACACACTTAAAAGACTTATCGGCAAATCGGAAGTGTTGATAGAGAAGTACAACGTTTTGAAAGCCGAAAAAGAAGCTGTGGACAATGAAAACGCCAAGTTGAAAGCCGACATAAACGCACTTAGAATGCGAGTGGAATCTTTGGAGCAAGAATGCGAGTTCTTGAGAATTGCCAGGGTAGTGTCGGCCAACAGGGAGGAGCTGGATCGCAACCGGGCCATGCTTGGAAAGTTGGTGCAGGACATCGACAAGTGCATCTCGCAATTAATGGATTGATGCTATGGCTGAAGCAGGAAACAATCAGATATGGATTCAAATAGCCGGTTTAAAGCCATTTGAATTAAAACTTAAAGATAAAGCCGAAGAGAAGGCATATCGAGAAGCCGAAGACATGCTTAATGAGACGTGGGGCAAATATGCAAGCCGTTTTAAAGGCAATCGGTCGGATGTGGAGATAATGGCAATGGTGGCATTTAAGTTTGCGTGGATTGTGGTTGAAACAAATGCTAAGAGCGATGCAATAGCTTGTTTTTTAAAGGAGTTTGAAAAACAACTGGACGAGTTGGTTGTAAAGATATAAGCACTATTTGAATTATATGTTGACGGGTTGACGGTGATATATTTTACACGAAGCCGTTACCGGGATGCCTTTTAGCGGAAACATGTCGCAAGGATTTGGCATCCGGATGTTGGCAATAAGGCCTGTTCCCGTTTTTTAGTTTATGTGTGCCGGGAGATTTTATCCGATTTGCCGGATCGGTTTCCCTCACGAAAGGTCGATTTTACAATAAGAAATACCTGCACTGCCGGATGCGTACAGCCGCATCTGCCAGTGCTTTTTATATTATTTTTATTAATTAAAAGAATGAATATCATAGTTATAATTATTTTGGTCATTTTAGCTTTGGCTATCGGGTCTTTTGGAACGATTGTCATTTCGAGGAAGATAGACAAAGCGCGTGGGAGGAGTATTATCGACGAGGCAAAGCTTGAAGCCGAGGTGATAAAGAAGAATAAGATTATCGAAGCGAAAGAAGCCGAGATGAAAATAACATCTGAGGCCGAAAAAGCGGCAAATGCGCGACTTTCGAAGATTCAAACAGCCGAGGCAAAATTGAAGCAGCGTGAAATGCAATTGAATCAGCAGCAATCTGATTTGCAACGCAAAAAGAATGAAAACGAAGCATTGAAAAACAATTTGGAGAGCCAATTGTCGCTTGTGGAAGCCAAGAAGGTCGAGCTCGACAAGATGCAACGCAACATTCAAGAGACATTGGAACATGTGTCGGGATTGTCGGCCGAGGAGGCAAAAGAAAAGCTTGTCGAATCGTTGAAAGATGAAGCAAAGACAGCTGCAGCTTCCTATATAAACGATATAATGGACGACGCCAAGATGACGGCATCGAAAGAAGCTAAACGCATAGTGGTGCAAACCATTCAACGTGTTGCAACCGAGACTGCCATAGAAAATGCCGTTACAGTTTTCCATATCGACAGTGATGAGATTAAAGGTCGCATAATCGGACGTGAAGGCCGCAACATCAGGGCTCTTGAAGCTGCAACCGGAATTGAAATCATCGTGGATGACACTCCCGAGGCAATCGTATTGTCGGGATTTGATCCAGTTCGTCGTGAAATAGCGCGTCTGGCATTGCATCAGCTGGTTGCCGACGGTCGTATCCATCCGGCACGCATAGAGGAAGTTGTGGCCAAGGTGAGGAAACAGGTGGAGGAAGAAATAATAGAAACAGGCAAGCGTACAGCCATCGACCTTGGTATTCATGGCTTGCATCCTGAATTGATACGTCTTGTGGGTAAGATGAAATATCGTTCGAGCTACGGCCAGAACTTGTTGCAGCACTCGCGTGAAACAGCCAATTTGTGCGCGATAATGGCTGCTGAACTCGGATTGAATCCTAAAAAAGCACGCCGTGCAGGCCTTTTGCACGACATAGGCAAAGTGCCCGACGAGGAACCGGAATTGCCACACGCATTGCTGGGCATGAAACTTGCCGAGAAGTATAAAGAGAAACCTGACATTTGCAACGCCATAGGTGCGCATCACGACGAGGAAGAGGCTACAAGCCTTCTTGCTCCGATTGTCCAAGTGTGTGATGCCATTTCGGGTGCACGTCCGGGAGCTCGCAGGGAAGTCGTCGAGGCTTATATCAAGCGTCTCAATGACCTTGAACAACTTGCATTGTCTTATCCGGGTGTAATTAAGACTTATGCCATACAGGCAGGTCGTGAATTGCGCGTGATTGTCGGAGCTGACAAGATCGATGATGCACAGACCGAGAAGTTGTCGGCCGAAATTGCCAAGAAGATACAAGATGAAATGACTTATCCGGGGCAAGTGCGTATAACGGTTATTCGTGAAACGCGTGCCGTCAGCTTTGCTAAGTGATGATGAGTAACGACAGTAAGAATGCCAAAGAGATAAAGGCTGCGGAAGAAAACGAGCAGCATGCATCGGCAGGTTGTTGCGATTATTCCGGTCCTCGTAGCAAATTGAGCAGCTATAACTGGCTTGAAGATGTCCCGGGCGATTTCAACAATTTTGATATCGTTGAGGTGGCTTTCAAGAATACGCGTCGTGGCTTTTATAAAAACAGCATGCATCTGCCGCTTGAAGTGGGCGACATGGTGGCTGTCGAAGCCAATCCGGGGCATGACATCGGACGAGTGTCGATGGTGGGCAAACTCGTGAAATTGCAGATGAAGCGTGTAAATTTGCGTGCCGACATGGAAATATTGCGCGTGTTCCGCAAGGCAAAGCCCAATGACCTTGCACGATACGAGGAAGCCAAGGCCAAGGAGGTGGACACGATGATACGTTCGCGCAAGATTGCCGAAGACTTGAAGCTTAACATGAAAATTGGCGATGTCGAGTATCAAGGGGACGGAAACAAGGCTATTTTTTATTATATAGCCGATGAGCGCGTGGATTTCAGACAACTTATCAAGGTCCTTGCCGATGTATTCAAGGTGCGCATCGAGATGAAACAGATTGGCGCAAGGCAAGAGGCCGGACGCATAGGTGGAATAGGCCCTTGCGGACGACCGTTGTGCTGCTCAAGCTGGATGACCAATTTTGTGTCGGTAGCCACAAGCGCGGCGCGTTTTCAGGAAATATCGCTCAACCCACAAAAACTTGCAGGTCAATGCGCGAAATTGAAGTGTTGCCTCAACTTTGAAGTTGACAGTTATGTGGAGGCTTCTAAAAAGTTCCCTCCGAAAGATACCAAGCTCGAAACGAAAGACAATGTCTATTATCTCTTTAAGACTGATATCCTGAAGCGTGAAATGACTTTCTCGACCGAGAAGTCGGTTCTTGCCAACCTTGTCACATTGTCGGTAGGTCGTGTCCATGAAGTGATAAGACTTAACAGGAACGGCGTAAAACCCGACAAGCTTGAACTTGACAACAAGGAACGGGAGATGGAAATTAAAGAGTTTGGCGATATAATAGGACAAGACAGCGTAACCCGTTTTGACAAGGTAAAAAAGAAGAAAAATAGGAATAAGAACCGTCAAGGCGGAGCCAAGCAGCAAAGCCAGGGGGAGAAAGAAGTCGCAGCCGAGAAACAATCAAAGGGAGGTGATACTTTGAAACCTTCCAATCAGGAAAGAAAGGATGGTCAGGACAATAGTAATCTTGCCGACGGAGGAAAAGGCTTCCAGCGCAAGCAAGGACGACAATCGGCTCTAAATTCCGACAATAGCAGGCGGATACCTCAGTCAAATAACGGTAATGATGGCCAGACGATGGAAAATGCCGGGAAGAAGTTGCCGCCTAATAAAAGGAACAACAGGCCTCCTCGACGCAGAAACCAGCAACAGGCGGATAAAAATTCGTCAGAGAACAAAGGTGAGCCTAAGGTGCCTAATTCATAATGTTACATAGCGGGTCTTTATGAAGAAGGTATCGTATTTCATAGTGACTTTAATTTTATTGGTTTGCTTGGAGGCTTGTTCCTCCAAGCAAAACTCTTATTCTGAGTTTGTCCATTTGCCCTATGCCGGCTGGCTTGTCGATAATCCATGCTATTTTACGCCGGTTGTCAAAGATTCTTCGGTGCGTTATGATATTTTTCTTGCTATACGTTATGACAAGAACTATAGATATTCTGGCGTAGGAATGGTTGTGGATTTGGTGTCGGCCGATTCCATAGTGGAGCGTACCACTGTGAACATGCGTTTGTCGGATTCCAACGGGAATTGGCTCGGATCGGGCTTTGGCCCTATGTATCAGATGGAGACAGTGGTGCATAAAGACATGGAGCTTGAAAGTATTGACAATATAGTCGTTTGGCAGGCCACCGGATGCGATACTTTGCCCGGTGTTACCGAGGTTGGTATAATGATAGAGCCGTCAAAGTAAGCGGCGAGCTTGCATTTTCATAATCGTGTGAATGTTATACATATATAAAACAGATAGGTAAGTATGGTTATTGATGCGCATGTCGATGCACTGATTTTTGACATGGACGGTACTTTATGGGATGCTACGGCATCTTATGCGGAAATTTGGAACAGGTGCTTTGAAGAGTCGGGCATGACACGCAAAGTAGATTCTGACGAGCTTATGCAGTATATGGGACAACCTATTTCGGACATCGTGAAGGGGATAACCGGGGATTGCTTGGATGATGAAAAGATGAAGGCTTTTATAGACAAGCTCGGAACCCTTGAAGAGGAAATGATGCCTAAGCTCGGAGGAAAGCCTTTTGATGGGCTGAAAGAGGGGTTGGCAGAGTTGTCCAAGTGCTACAAGTTGTTCATGTTGAGCAATTGCGGCCCCGACGGATTGCCCAATTTCATGCGATTTACAGGTACTGAGGCTTATTTTACAGGCTCAGTATCTTATGGAAACCGGCCGGTGCCAAAGGGTGACAATATAAAATATATCGTTTCCAGATATGGCCTTGGCAATGCCGTGTATGTAGGTGATACGCAGGGCGATTGTGATGAAACTCATCGGGCTGGCATACCTTTTGTTTATGCAAGATATGGGTTTGGCAATTGCCATGATTATGACATGTCGTTTGACAGTTTCAGGGCTATTGCCGATTATTTCGTAAATTTAAAAATGAGTTGAAATATTATGACAGCAATCATACCGCAATCGTTGGATTCGGAAATCGGCATTCGTGTCAATAAGATAGCCGAATCGTTAAGGAGCATGAACGTTGATGCCATTTTGTTGGGCAGTTTCGCAAATGTTTATTACGCATCGGGCAGAGTATTTTCGGGTTATACTTATATAACCAGTGACGGCAATGTGACATATTTTGTCAAGAGGCCGGTAGCCCTTGAAGGAGATAACGTAAAATATATACGCAAGCCGGAGCAAATGTCTGTAATGATAGACAAGATGCCGGCAACAATTGCGTTGGAACTTGGAACGGCATCTTATAATACCATTGAACGCCTTAAAAAGGTGTTTGACAGCGCCAATGTTGTCGATGGCACGTCGATAATGAGCAAAATAAGGTCCGTGAAAACCGAGTATGAAATCTCAAAGTTGAAAACGAGCGGCATTCATCATGAGACTGCTTATGGCAACATAAAGAAGATATATCGTGAAGGAATGACCGATATCGAACTGCAAATAGAGATAGAACGCCTATTGCGTAATGAAGGATGCTTGGGACTGTTCCGCGTGGCAGGTGATTCCATGGAAATATACATGGGAAGCGTGATATGCGGTTACAATGCCGACATTCCTTCGCCCTACGACTTTGCCATGGGAGGCGGCGGTCTTGACGAGTCGATTCCCGGAGGTTGCAACGGTTCGTTGATAAGACCCGGAAATACTGTCATGATCGACATGTGCGGAAACTTTACCGGGTATATGACTGACATGACTCGTGTTTTTCATGTGGGTAATATTGAGAATCCATTGGTGTTGAAAGCTCACCAATTGTCAATCGATATACATCATCGCCTTGTTGAAATTGCAAAACCCGGAGCGGAAGCAAAGATGCTTTACGAAACTGCGGTGCAGATGGTAAAGGATGCAGGACTCGAAGATTATTTCATGGGACATAAGCAAAAGGCAGGATTCATAGGACACGGCGTAGGCATTGAAATAAATGAATTGCCGGTAATCGCCCCACGCAGCAACGATGTGCTTGCCGAGGGCAACGTAATAGCCCTTGAACCAAAGTTTGTGATCCCGGGAGTTGGCGCAGTGGGAATAGAAAATACTTATGTAGTCCGACAGGGCGGGCTTGAGTGTATAACGAATTTTCCCGAGGAGATACGAGAGCTTTATTGAGCAAGATATATATGGAATCAGACTGGTGGCTGTCCTGCAAGGCAGCCATCGTTGTTTTTGAGGCATTGTGGTTGCAGGCGTATATGACGTTATGTTGTAAAAATTGTGTAATTTTGCATTTGTTATAAATAGCGCGTTCCATAAGAATTGAGCGAATAAGTGTGTTTTATGCAGGATATTTTTTATGATAGGGAGTTGGTGTTGAGTCATCTTGTCAATCCGGTGTTCAAAGTTGTAGGTAATGCGTGTGATGAAATATCGCGAGAGTGTTATGTAGTTGGAGGCTATGTGCGCGATATTTTTTTGCATCGCCACTCAAAGGACATCGACTTTGTGACAGTCGGTAGCGGAATAGAAGTAGCCGAGAAAGTGGCATCGACTTTGGGCAAGAAAGCCTCGATTGCCGTTTTCCGTAATTTCGGTACAGCGCAAGTGAAGTTTCGCGGACTTGAACTGGAATTTGTCGGAGCAAGAAAGGAATCCTATACGCACGACAGTCGTAACCCAATAGTTGAGGATGGAACGCTCGACGATGATCAAAAAAGGCGTGATTTCACGATAAACGCAATGGCGTTGTGCGTCAATAACGGCCGGTTTGGAGAATTGCTCGATCCTTTTGACGGAATCGGCGACCTTAATAGAAAAATCATTCGCACGCCGCTTGATCCTGATGTCACATTCTCGGACGACCCGTTGAGGATGATGCGAGCCATAAGATTTGCGACGCAACTCGGATTTGACATATATCCTGAAACATTTGCCGCGATAGGGCGTAACAGGCAGCGCATTTCGATAATTTCGCGTGAGCGTGTTGCCGACGAGCTTATGAAGATTATCAAGGCCGACAAGCCTTCTCGTGGATTCTTGTTGCTCGACGAGTGCGGATTGCTTGAAATAATATTCCCTGAACTATTTGCATTGAAAGGCATTGAAGTCGTGAACGGGCGAGGTCATAAGGATAATTTCTATCACACATTGCAAGTGCTTGACAATGTGGCCGAAAAAAGCGATAATGCGTGGCTCAGATGGGCTGCATTGCTTCATGACATTGCAAAACCAGCAACAAAACGCTATGATGCAAAACTCGGGTGGACGTTCCACAACCACAATTTCATTGGCGAAAAGATGGTGCCGCGCATTTTCAAGCGAATGCGCCTGCCATTGAACGAGAAGATGAAATATGTGGGCAAACTTGTGGGGTTGCACATGCGCCCGATTGTGCTTGTCGAGGATGAAGTGACCGATTCGGCTGTAAGACGGTTGCTATTTGATGCCGGCGACGATATCGACGACTTAATGTTGTTGTGCAATGCCGACATAACATCCAAGAATAAGGAGAAGGTGAGGCGTTATAGCGAGAATTTCGCGCTTGTGCGCCGCAAGCTCGTTGAACTTGAAGAAAAAGACAGGGTGCGTAATTTCCAGCCTCCTGTGACAGGAGAGGAGATTATGGCAACGTTTGACTTGCAGCCTTGCAGCACGGTAGGTAAGATAAAGGAAGCCATCAAGAATGCCATTCTTGACGGTAAGATTGCCAACAATCATGACGAGGCTCGAAAGTATATGATGGAAGTGGCCGTTTCTTTCGGCCTGAAAGCAGATGCATGCGACGCGGTTGTAGAAGTGAGCGAAGTTGCCGAGTGTTGTGACGGTCGAGAACTGGTGAAATCGCCGATAGGCGACATCCTGCTCGTTGCAAACGATGCCGGACTTACCGAATGTCGGTTTGTTGATGAATCGGAAACATGCAATATGTCACTTTCGGGCAATAAGTTCACATCGTTGGCCGCAAGCGAGTTGAAAGAGTATTTTGACGGTAAACGCAAGGAATTTACCGTGCCATTGGTGCTTGAAGGAACTGATTTCCAAAAACTCGTGTGGGAGGAGTTGCTTACTATCCCTTATGGAGAGAGCCGTTCTTATGGCGAGATAGCCTCGGCAATCGGCAAGCCTTCGTCGGTGCGTGCTGTAGGAATGGCCAATGCTCGCAACAAGATTGCCATTATTGTGCCATGTCATAGGGTTATAGGCAGCAATGGCAAATTGACAGGGTATGCCGGAGGTGTGGAGAGAAAGCAGTTTTTGCTTGCGATTGAGTCTCGTAATAAATAACAGTCATGTCCTATATGGCTGTCGCTGTAATTGTTATGTTGCCTATAATGTAGCCGTTGGCCAGTATTGCAGCTATGAGGTACATGAATATGATGTTATACATGAATCTGTTGTTGTTCTTTATTTCCCTTGTATTGCGCCACAGCGTGTATATGCTGAAAAGTATGGCTGTTGTCAAGAAGATGCTCCATCCGCTCCATCCGTCGGACATTGATATGCTCCATGCCCCTATCGTTATCGTGTAGCCCGATTTCAAGATAATGAAAATTATCGTCATCAATGCCACAATGGCAGCAAAGATTGTGCCGGTAGTCTTCCATACATTAGGGTGGTGGTGGAATTGCCGCAAGACATATTTGCCGATTAGCGGCATGTTGAAAAACATCGATGCTATGAACAGGATGAATGTGAGGTCGGTGGCAAAGAATAAAAATGGCAACGAGAACAGGAATATTATTATGGAATAACGTTGCAGCAGCCCGAGATTAAGGAATTTGTCGTATATCCATCGTGGGTTGCGTGCAAGCCAGGGTATTGAAATGATGAGGGGTATCGACCATGGAAACAACGCAAGTACGATATATTCAAAAAAGACATTTGCCATGCTCGATTCGGGAGACATTGCGAGTTGCTGCCTTATGTCAAATATGTTCATTGCTATTACAGTGTCTCCGACGAGCACATATATGGCAAGGAAAGCCACTGCGCATGAAAGCAGGAGCGCAAGCGTTATTGTCAGGTAAGACTTGGCCGAATATCGTTTTGAGGCTATGATGAATACATAAGCCATCAATGCAAGCGCAATAGGGGATGTCGCTCCTATCAGTACCGTTGAAATGGCCGCAGTGACTACAACAAGCCAGAAGTAACGTTTGGATGGGTGATTGAGCCAGTGATAAAGGCTCATGAGTGCAAGTATGAACAAGGATGCCGGAATTGTTATTTCGGATGCTTGGAATGTGAGATTCATTATGAGCATACTCGACAGGAACAGCAAAGATGCAAGGAATGAAGCGTTGAGCCGGTCAATGTTGCCGTCAAAACGGAATAGGCACAGGGTAAGAGCCGTAATGGCAAGTGCTCCCGGCAATCGCAATAGAAATGCGCCTTTGATTCCCGGAATCAATCCTTCAATCAGCATTACGATGTGGGCGTAGGCCTGCATGAACAGGTTGTTGCCGCTTCGGAATATTTCTCCGAGATTGCCTGCAGTTTCACTTGCGTTGATTTGCTGCAACAGAAATAGCTCGTGTTGGCTTAAAGGTCGGTTGTCGAGAATGGGAAATATTATAACCGCCACAATCAAGGCAAGAAATGACAGTAATGCTATGTCGGTACTGATTTTTGTTGACATGTCGCAATATTGTCGTTATTTGAATGTGATGAAACGATTATACGCGTAGTTGCTCAATGTATATACGACCATTCCGATGCACACGGCGACATATTCTCCAAATGTCTCAGAGTCGATACTCAGCAGGCTTATTTCAAGGGCTTTCATCGGATTGCGCAGGACGAGCACTGTGACAAATTGCAGGCCGAAGCATATCAAGAATCCTCCGATGAAAAGAGCCATTTCTTTTTCAATGCGGTTGTGCGACTTGAACACCCATTTCTTGTTCCAAATGAAGCTGTTTATCAAGCCGGCAATATATCCTATCACGTCGGCAAGCATCAGTTTTAGTCCTATGATTTCATTGCATAAGAAAATTACGACCAATGTAATCAGTGAATTGCTTATGCCCACAAGGCCATATTTCAGCAATTGTATGGATGTTGTTTTAGCTTGTTCTTTCTTAATCATTGGATTTTATGTCAGAATGTGAGTGTTCGTTAATCAATGTGCGGTATCAATCGGCGTAGTTGCGCAATATTGGAATCGACCATTTCCTGCGTACCGAAAGGATGCGTAGAATTATGACAGTTGCAGCGCATGACAATTGCTGCACGATGTCATCGGCTCCTACGAGCATTGCCAGCCAATAGACGATACCTCCTGCTATACATGCCGTGGCATATACTTCTTTCCTGAAAATCTGCGGTTCGACGTTTATGAAAATATCGCGTAGCACGCCTCCCAGTGCACCTGTCATAGTGCCCATGAAAATGGCCGTCCACATGGGGAATCCGAATGCAAGCGTTTTTTGAATTCCGATTACTACAAAAAGTGCAAGTCCTATCGTGTCGAACAAGAGAAATGTTTGATTCAGTCGGACAAGGTATTTCTTGAATATGATTACTATTGCAAGCGACAGGCCTGTGACTCCAAGATACCAACTGCTGTTCATCCAGAACGGTGTTGTGTTTAGCAGAAGGTCGCGCATTGTTCCTCCGCCAATGGCTGTGGCAAGTCCCACCGAGTAGGCTCCGAACCAATCAAAATTCTTGGCTGCTGCCAGCCTGATGCCGCTTATGGCAAATGCCATAGTTCCGATAACTTCAATTATCAGTAGAAAAAGTTCATTCATTTAGAATCAGCAATTGAAATATGATACACTTGCTATAAAAGCCGTGAAAAATTTCGTAACCCGGTGCAAAAATACTCAAAATAGCCGTAATAACCGCAGGAAATTGGCAGATTAATATAGGCGTGCCTGTGAATTAGCTGGGTATAAAGAAATCACAAAAGTTTGGATGATGTTGGGGATTCGTTTCAAGGTGAGTGATAAGCAGTAGTCTATGAATTGTTGTTCGTTGGGGAGTTTAATAGTGTTTAGTTTATTTCTCGTGTTTCTATTCCGGTTAATAATATGACAACATCAGCGAATGCCAATGAAACAAACAAATTATTAGAAAGTAGGAGATTATTGGGAAAAATCACTACATTTGTAGCAGGATTGAGGCGACTCATTCCAAGGACATATTGAAAAAAGAAGAAGCGTTATGCTTATCTTGTAAGTTGAAAACCTGAGAAACTTTCAAACGTGTACAAGGATAGCATAGTGGTTCTCACGCTATAGCGTGGGCTGCTATTACTACATCTGTACACAAGGTTTTCTCAGGACCGTCAACTTAGGATGTATAAGTATTGCAGTTCCACGCTTTCTGTGTATATGATAAAATGGTCAAAATAGGGGCTGTGAGACCATACGTTAATATTATGAATGAACATGTATTAGATGGATTTCCTTATTCAAGAGAGGAATTTGGAAAATTATGTGCTACTGTGGATATTTTGACAATGGAAGTGTTTAAACAAGCATCTTCTAAATTTTCTTCAGTACAAGCTTTGCAAATACTCAAAGGCTATCAAAGTTTGAAATACCCACTAATGGTAATTTGGGAATATTACGGATTCGGGAATGTAGAGGAAATCACGCTTCCAACAACATCTTTATTATATTATCAAGCCTTTAAGGTAGACACAATTAATACCTTAAATCAAATTATAACAGGTGTTGCTGCTGAGAATCCATTTAATTTCTATGGTATTATCCCTAATTCCGAAAAAGTTGTAGAGAAGATGTTGATTTCATATCGTCATCTACTTAAAAACTTGATTACTGGAAATTTGCATTTTTAAATTTAAACTTTAATACGACATGAACAATTTATTGAATTCGTTTTTGCATCATTCTTTCAATTTTGATGCAACAAGTTATGAAATTTATGAGAATGGGCGTTGCATCCAACGTGCGATGTGTAACATACATGTTTCATCTGAATATTCACAATTCAGAGGGGTAGTTTTTAAAATAAGCAATAATTCAACTTATATTGATGATCAATTTTCATTTGCTACTGCTTTTGATGATTTGTTAGAAGATAGGGTGCAGTATGGTAGACTTCGCTCCATAGATTGTGTTAGTGGTGTTATGTCAACGCCTGTTGTCTGCAATATATTTCCACAAAATGGGATACTTCGTTTTGCTACACCTAATCCTCTACGGCTTGTAGAATTTTCGGGTATTTTTCAACTTGTTTAAAAATTATTTCGAAAACCACCAGCGATGAACTCTGAAAATCTTTTTAAACAAGCAACTACTCTCATTCGAGAGAATGATTCTATGCATAATAGCGAAGGAGCATGGAATATTGTACACGCACTTCAAATTTTAATTGAAGCTAACAAATTGGAATCAGAAGTTACACCATTAAAAATTAAAATAATAATGGCGATGGCATCATGTAACTATAAGATAGGCAATTTAGACTATGCGTATAACTGTGCTATGATTGCTAAAGAAAAAATAGATGAGTATATTAAGTCTGACAATAATCCATTTGATGAAATTTCTACAAGGAATTTATTGAGAGAGGAAGATTGCGATGAAATAATAGAAGCGGTAAAGCGTAATGGGGCAGGACACTCTCGTTTAATGGACAATTTTGTTTTGAATGCTCTTTGTACAACCAACATAAGGAAAGTATTTCCCCCAAAGAACGAATGCTTTTTTACAAGAGATGAATTATATCACTTGATTCATGCTCTTGAACAGACAAAAAATGCCATTGTATCGCAAGCAATTGCTCATGGAGACTTTCAAATTGTAGAGCTAGTACAAACCACATTTAATATGTATAAATATCCACTTTATTTTGTTTGGCAAAAGTATCAGTTCGGTGGAGACGAGGATGTATGGGTGGAAGGAGAAAGTATGATGCCATATCAAATATTTATATCAAATATTAAGGAGCATGTTGATGAGTTAATATCAAGGTTGAATAATAATAATCCGTTTGCTCCATTGAGAAATGGTATTGCAATTACAAAATTGCTACATAAAATCCTCCGAGATTTGCAAATAAGATTGAATAAAGGACGAATTTAATTTAGCATTTGTGATGACTGATTTATACAACAAATCCAAATGTCCATATAATACGTTAATCAGTTGTTATGAAATATCAAAATGTAGACGGTAAAGCTGGATTTATTGTTTGTTTGCAAACGAAAAGAGTTACTTGAAAAGTAAACAACTTATTACCCGAAACAAGGCAATCCTTTTAATTTGCATAATATCAAATAGTTATGTTTCTTATGTAGATTTACTTAAAATTGCCGTAATATGCAAATAAAATGTATCACGTTCATGCAAAATTGTTCTAAATGGTGCTTGATGGAGAGATAATATCCATTGAAACTGTGTGAAAGTTGAGGGACTTTTTCTAATTATGCTTGATATGTGGTATATTTGCTGATGATGTCTCGGTATAATTATAAAAAAAAGTAGATTATGAAGACTATAAAGTTGATTTACCCTCAGTGGCAAGGTGGGGATGTGGCGAGATGGATTCCTGAAGTTGGCGATGCCGGTGTGGCTGCGCGTGGTTACTATCTTGGGGCGCAATTGCTTGATTTCCTGTCGCCCGACAATGGAATGGATGCATTGACTGTGCCAGTCAAGACCGACAAGTGCGAGCGTGTCTCAACTGATGGCATTCTTGACCGTGATGACATAGCAATCCAGACAAAGGCTGCTCTTGACATGCTTGATGTCGCAAACCCCGACAGGATTGTCACCCTTGGTGGGGAATGCTCGGTGAGTGTCGTTCCTTTTACATGGCTTGCGAGAAAATATGAGGGCGATGTGGCGATGGTCTGGATTGACGCGCACCCCGACATAACATTTCCGGGTGACGTTTATGCCGGGTATCATGCAATGGCGGTAACGGCTTGTATGGGAATTGGTGATGAAAAGATAATGTCCTTGCTTCCGGCTCGCATTGTTCCCGAAAAGATTTTGTTTGTCGGCTTGCGCGACTGGGAACGTGATGAAATAAAGAAGCGTCAGGAACAATATGGAATCAAGTATCTGGCTCCGGCAGATGTGGCTGACGACAGTAGCAAACTTGTTGATTGGCTTAGGTCGTGTGGTGCATCCAAAGTCGTGATCCATTTCGACATGGATGTGCTTGATCCTGCCGAAATAATAGCAGCAGTGGGCGTAGTACCCGACGGCATGAAAATAGCCGAGGTAGTAAGAGTCATAAATGACATAGCCTCGGAAAAAGAGATCGTGGGTCTGACAGTTGCTGAACCTATGCCCCGGACGGCTATGCGATTGAAGATGATGCTTGAGCAATTGCCGTTATTCAAGTAGAGGAGAGGTCTTGTCAATGCTCTGTGGTGGCTGATGCGTAATATTTGCAATAAGGTCTTATGCCGCATTCATGGCATTTGGGCTTTCTTGCCGTGCAGACATATCGTCCGTGCAGGATGAGCCAATGGTGGGCTTTGCCTATGAGTTCGTTTGGGATATTTGCCACGAGAGTCTTTTCTGTTACAAGAGGGTTTGGGGAGTCATCGGTAAGGCCGATACGGTTTGAAACACGGAACACATGAGTGTCAACAGCCATTGCTGCACGGTTGAACACTACCGAGAGTATCACATTGGCTGTCTTTCGGCCCACTCCTGGTATTTTGATTAACTCGTCCATGCTGTCGGGAACTTTTCCGTCATATTTGTCGACGAGCGCGTTTGCCATTCCGACAAGCGACTTGGCTTTGTTGTTTGGAAATGTGACGCTCTTGATGTATTCAAATATGTCGTCGGCCGATGCTTTTGCCATGTCTTGAGGAGTGGGATAGGCTTCGAAAAGCGCAGGAGTCACCATGTTGATGCGCTTGTCGGTGCATTGAGCCGAGAGGATTACAGCCACAAGCAGTTGGTAGGGATTTTTGTAATGCAGTTCGGTTTCGGCCACGGGCATGTTTTTATTGAACCATTCGATAATCCCGTCATATCGTTCTTTCGTAGTCATCGAGAGTTGGAAATTATAAATGAAAAATGTGCCGAAGATTTTTATCGACGGCACATTTTATGTGTATGGAAATTTTGTCTAAGCTCTTTACAATCAATGTGCCGCCTTGAATTCTTCGAGGAAGCGCACATCGTTTTCGGAGAACATGCGCAGGTCCTTTACGCGATACTTAAGGTTGGCGATGCGTTCAACGCCCATTCCGAGCGCAAATCCTGAGTATATGTTGCTGTCGATTCCACAAGCGTCAAGCACGTTTGGATCGACCATGCCGCAGCCAAGGATTTCAACCCAGCCGGTGTGCTTGCAGAAGTTGCAACCTTTGCCACCGCACAAGTCGCATGAGATATCCATTTCGGCCGATGGCTCGGTAAATGGGAAATAAGACGGGCGCAGGCGTATTTTTGTTTCAGGTCCGAACATTTCTCGTGCGAAGTATAATAGTGTCTGCTTGAGGTCGGTGAATTTTACATTTTTGTCTACATACAATCCTTCTACTTGGTGGAAGAAGCAGTGTGCACGGTAAGAAATTGCCTCATTTCTGTAAACGCGTCCCGGGCAGATGATGCGGATAGGCGGTTGGGAATGCTCCATGACTCGTGTTTGAACCGAGGATGTGTGCGTGCGCAACAGAATGTCGGGGTTGCGTTGAATGAAGAAAGTATCTTGCATGTCGCGTGCAGGATGGTCTTCGGCGAAGTTGAGCGATGAGAATACATGCCAGTCGTCTTCTACTTCAGGGCCTTCGGCGATTGTGAATCCAAGACGCGAGAATATTGCTATTATTTCTTCCTTAACAAGCGACAGTGGGTGTCGAGTTCCTATGTTGCATGGAGCAGCGCTGCGAGTCAAGTCAATATCGGTATTGTCGTCTACTTTGTCGGCAAACTGGGCTTTTAAAGAATTTATTTTCTCAGTTGCCATGTTTTTTAGCTCGTTCAGCTTTTGTCCTATCTCCTTCTTCTGTTCATTCGGTACATTACGGAAGTCATTGAAAAGCAGGCTTATTGCGCCTTTTTTGCTGAGATACTTTATGCGAAGAGCCTCTATTGCCTCGTTGCTTGAAGCCTCGGCGGCTTCTATCTCGGCTTTGAGTTGTTGTATTTTTTCTAACATCTTAGTAATGGTGATTTTGAGATGCAAAAATAGCATTAAAATCGGAGATATTGAAATAATTGCCGGCTTTTGAAGTGAAATTAAAAATAGTTATCTGGTTTGACAGCGGTGCTTGGGCAGCTTGAACGATTGGCGAGTTGTCACAGGCGATTAAAAATACCACCTATGGACAGGTTGCTGCATATGCATCATAAAATGGCCTTATTATTTGGACATCGTGGATTTCATCGACATAATCGTCTGAAATTGCATTCATTGCAATTGCCAGAAAGGCCATGAATGAAATGATTTTGTTCATTGTATTAGCATTTTTATTGTTTTGGTTGCGCTTGAGGTTCTATATGTTACTATGATGACAGGGGAAGATGTATTATCAAGTGGTATCACTGCTGATTGTTGTATCTCCCCTGTAAATAGGAGTTTCCCGGATAAATCAAAAACGGAAAGAGACAGAGTTTCATGAGCATTCACATATAAGTTTTTATTTTCAACATGCAAGCCTGTTTCATTAATCTCTGTGCCTTCTACGGATGACAGGAGCAAATTCAAGTCTTGTGGACTAATGTAATCATTTATTGAATATATAGGAGAATATACTATGTCCCAGTTCGAAAGAACTGCGTACACCCTAAAATAAGTGCCCCAATACATGTCTGGTTTGGTTATATTTGATGTAATGGAATAGTATGTTTTTATCCTGAAAATCACATCGTTTAGGTCAGAATATGTCGTGTGAGAAGGTGTGCGCTCAAAGATCAAGTAGCTTGTATTTTCCGGCAAAGAGATTGATAAGCTCAACGTGCCGGCACAGTCAAGTTCTGAGTCATCATTATGGAACAATTGATAGTCGTATGTGATGTCTTGAATTAATGAGTTGTCATTAGAAGCCGTCACTTCAAGCACATCATTGCTTTCCGCTTTTACATTAATTGAAAACACAAGAAACGTCAATAATAGAAACAAAAGTCTATTATTTAAATAATACTTTAGAGGTTCTGGATTCGCCATTGTCTAATATTACTTCTTTTATATATATACCACGCTTGAATGTCTGATTCTCAAATTCAGATGGAGTTCCACTAAATATTGGAGTTCCGTCCATATTGTATAAAATGATTTTTACAATATGGGAATCTGGGATATCTAATGATATGTCAGGCTCTGTTTCATCGGAAACGGGAGCAAATTCCATAGTTTCCTGAGCAGTGCCATATTTGTTGGAAACAATGACATACACCCAGCTATAATAGAGGTTTGAAATATTTCCTGTTTTTACATGGGCGATATATGGCTCATCAAATCGATAATTCCTAAGGGTCGTGCTATATTCCTCTTCAACCTCTACAGAAACATAATCGGCTCCGGCGTAACGGACAGTGAAAGTTAAGTAGAATCCATACGGAACGCTATTGACAACAGTGATATCGTCAATGGAAAAGATGATTGGTTCCAACTCCAATGAGAGCGTGAACGGAATGGCACTGTACCGCTTGCCGGCCAAGGTGTAGTCGCATTCTATCCGGCCTTCCAAATCCCCGTTTACATTGACAAGGTAATTGTCGGGAGATGAAATTTCAGCAATGGTGAAATTCTCGCCTGTCCCATTGAATATTTGGACATAATTACCTTGTTTGTCCTTCAAAAGGAATCTCCAGCTATAGTTGGAAATGTTCTCGCCCCCTTTTAAAAGTGAAAACGTATGAGGTTCATAGGAAGAACCTGCTCCATTGTCCGAGATGTTATTACACTTAATCGAAAGACCTGACAGTGGCAGGTCCCATCCGATTGCCCTTAGGATGTCGCAGGTTTCATCATCGATCGACAAATCTATGTTGCCCTGCCCCAGCGAATGGGACATAATGGAGTTTTCGCCATCAAAGTAGCATAATGACACATCTTGGACGAATTCATCGGGGGCATATATTTTGTAATCCCGAGATTCAGTGCGTGCATAGACTTTATTTGATTTCACAAAATCGGCCATAGCAGAACTCCCCTCTGAAAGCTCGGACAAAGCATTGCCCTCACAATACAACAACTTGTCAAAGTATGTCGGATGCTCCAAGAAGTAATAAAACTTATCTTTACTTCTTTCAACTATGCTGGATCCGAAGCCAAGGCATCTTGCAATTCCCCTCAACACCATGGTAGGCACGTTATATTCGGATGTGGCATCCGCTGAAAACTTACAGTTCCAATCGATGTCGGAATTTAAAATAATATATCCGTCGGGACTGTCGATCGTACCCCAAGGGGAATTTGATATTTGTGAGGCGAGCGCACAAGGGCAACCCATTAAATCGGGAGTTTCACTGTATATCACATCACATATCATCGAGATGTCGTCTCCAAGAGGTTCAAATGAAACAGATATGAATATGGGTTGAGTCATGGGAAGCTTTGATTCCCACAATTCCTTTGCCACTAAAAAGGCTGTTTGGATGGAATCGGGTAAAGATTCATCGTAAGTCAGGACAATGTTCCCTTCGTTATTTGACAATCGATCTGCTTTAAGTGAAATTCCTTGATTGTTGAAAGATGAAGCGTAGTCTCTGGTTCTTTCAATGTATCGGATGCTCCTCTTTTGAATATCCAAAGCGTATGCTTGGGAGCAAGTAGCCCCAAACAATATGGCCGAAATAAGTAAGGTTAACAGTTTCATAAAACGGCGTATAAATTAGCAGATTACATTTATAACCGCTGTAAAATTATAAATTAATTTTAAAATCGCAAAAATGTAATATTTTTTAGTTGCTTTCATTGTTAATGCTTGCGAATGGAGCCTGTGGCTTGAATTAACTCGCCATTGTCGGCAATGCCTTCAATCCTGACAGTATAGATGGTATTTTTTATGTCATTGGCAAAAAATTCAACGGATGCTTTTCCTTCAGAATCAAATTCCACTGACGGATTCCAGTAAACCGTATTTCTGTAATCGCTTCCATCGGATGTGTTGTTAAATTCTTTTGGGTATTTGGGCGAATAAAATTCGGCAGGTTCTTGGTAGCCCAAAGGCCTGTAAGTCTTTAATCCGTATGGTCGTTCTTTTATCTGGCTTGCATCTTTGGCCGTAATGACAACGACTCCGCCTATTGAAGCGTCGGCTCCATATATCAATGCTTCACTTTGAGTTAAAAAGTCGATTCGTTCTATCATGTCGAATGGATATTGTGCTTCTACTTCATCCAGTATGCCACTGTTTGGAACAGGGTATGACTTGACACGTTCAAGTGCCATTGCTGAGGCCTTGGCCAATCCAGTCAATCCTCTACCCTTGGTTGCACTTGCCGGGCCTTGAATGCCTATGAGCGCATTGTCGTCGGTCGGAGCTATAAGGCTTAACCCATCGGCAATGAATATGACAGGGGCGTTGCGATATGTCACGTTCCCGTCAGATGTAATTCTAATTCCGGCTATTCGCAGCAAGACTTCTTCTATCGATGTATATCCTTTGCTCTCCATTTCACGGCTGTCGAATGATCGTTGGGCTAAAATTTCGGAAATCTCCTTGTTTTCAAAATCATTGACAACTTTGGTTACTACAAGTTCGTCAAGAATAATGTTAAATACGTTTCCTGATGCTTTCAACCTCGCCAATTCTGCATTCAATTCGGTTTCATCCCCATTGTCATGTATTGGCGTTTTGTGAATCGGAATAAGAGAAATACATGGGAAAGAATCATTGTTTATTGTCAAGTTAAACTCGGTTTTCCCCTTTTTATTCACGGCTTCAAGGCTGTACCTTGTGCCGTCGGCATGGTTGAATCCCGATAAAGTGAAATTCCCAAGACTGTCGGTTTTTATCACTCTTGCAAAGCCTGCATTTTCAGATAGGACTTTCACATTTGCCCCGGCAAGTGGCTTTTTTCTCCATAAGCTTTTCACCGAGCCACTTATGACCTGCCCTTTTTCAATAGGATAAGTCGGATATGTGTATTCTCCTCGTAATGTTGAAGGTATGTCATATCGTCTCCAGCCTTGTGTCATCATCAACGCGTCGAGTGCCATGCGTCGAGTGCTGTCGACATGCTGAAAATAGTATCCGGCGTTTTCTATGTGTCCGGCAAGTTCTGATTGCAGCATCAATGTCGCTGCGATATCGTTGCTCGAGGTCTTGTTATGGAAGAAATTATCTGTTACCGATACTGCAACGGAGCCTACGCTTGTCGAATTTGATTTGTCGAAGTCGAGTTGCAATCTGATTTTGTCGCGGTTTTCATATATTGGTTTTGACATGTGAATGTCAAGATTGTCGTAAACGTCAGATTGCTTGAGAAATAGCAGGCGTTCGCTCAAGGTGTTCATGTCTTTGTCGAGCAGCAATACCTGTATTATGCCGGCAGGAGTGTTTGAGCAATCTAATGACACTTTGTCGGACTTGTGCAATAGGTGGGAATAAATATATTGGCCACGTTCTTGTATGAAAATAAACGCACTGTCGGGCAGGTTGCCTTTTACATGCAACGTTATGATGCTGTCATTGTGGTTTGTTGCCGAAATAACGGCTGCAGCAGGTTCGACAGCCGGCAAATTGAAAATTTTTGTGCCTAACGAATCTGTGCGGCATTCGGCGTAATAAGTTTCCCCATGCTTCGGGATGAAACTTGCTATGCCCATGCCTGCGTGAATGCTTTTGAAATTTACTATTTCAGTATTTTTGCTGTCAAATATTCGTCCTGTCAGGTCGACACCGTTGCCCGACGAATCTATTCCCTTGAAAGCCACATTGCACGGTTCCCCGGGAATCAAGTACCCACCTTCGGGATGGAAACTTACATCAAACTGGCATGACATGTCCGGCAACTTAATGTATTTGGCATAATTGTCGTATTCGGCTAAAAAATATCCCGATTTGGCCTGTTCGGATGTTATTGTCAGTGTGATATCTTTGTCTTGCGAGCGATTGTCTTGTTTTTGGTCGCCATTATAGAATGAAAAACATGCCGAGTCGTAATTTTGATGTTTTTCATTTTGGATATTGTTATAAGACAATGTGGCCTCGATGGTATTTTCTTTTTTGTCGATTGAGAAACGGGTGTCGATTCTTACTTGGGTCGAAAAAGGGCTTGTCACTGGTATTGTTTTCTTAAAAAAATAGGCCTCGCCTTTGTTTTGCATAAACACGGTGTAGGATGTCAGCATGTAAGGACCTTCGGCAATATTTAGCGACAGCGGCATGTACCCCTCATAGATGCTGTCACGTTCCATAATCTTGACTCGTGTTTCCACTTGGTTGAAAGGGTTGCGCAGCTCGACATAAATGTATTTGCTTGCCGATACTTGCTGATGTGTTGCGGCATCGACTACAAATGCCCTGAACCAAATCGTGTCACCGCCCATGTAATTGTCGCGGTCAGTCGTTAAGTGTATTTTTTCTTGTGGGAACTCATAGCGTTGGTCATCAAGCCGGCTCTTTAGCAGACCGGAAACGTTTTCACTCTTTAGCGTGAGAAAGATGCAGCTCAAAAATATGGTAAAGTAAATGTTTTTCATATTTTGTGAGGTTTTAGTAAAGGTTTGCAAACAAAAAAGTGCACGATGCTAAATTATAAAATTAAAATGGATGTTACAATAATCATCGTATGTTTTTGAACAGACAGGGTGAAAAATAAGCAAGCTTATTTTATGATTGCGCTCGCCTTTCGCTATTTTTGGATAAAATAGGATGCGTCTCGGCAGTGTTAAAAATAAGCAGGCTTATTTTTCCATTGCACTCGACTTTCACTATTTTTGCAACATGGAAAGGTGTGAATTTGTCAGCAAGATAAAAAGTTTCATAAATCGGGAGTCGTTGTTAAAAGAAGGTGATAAGGTACTGGTTGCCTTGAGTGGCGGTGCCGATTCGGTGGCCCTTTTGATGGTATTGCATGAAATCGGATGTGAATGTGTTGCCGTGCATTGCAATTTTCATTTGCGCGGAGAGGAATCTATGCGCGACGAACGGTTTGTGCGAGAATTTTGCCAACGACTTGACATTAAGTTACTTGTGAGGGATTTTGATGTTGCTGCCTATGTCAAGGAAAAAGGAGTGTCGGTTGAAATGGCTTGTAGGGAATTGCGGTATGAGTGGTTTGAGCAGGAACGGGTTGCCAAATGTTGCAAGTGTATAGCTGTGGCTCATCACAGTAATGACAATGTGGAGACCCTTTTCTTGAATCTGTTGCGTGGCACAGGAATAACCGGAGTGGCAGGAATCAAGCCTATAAATGGGAATGTGGTACGCCCCTTGTTATGTGTATCGAGAGCCGATATTGAAGATTATTTGCGTCAATCGGGTCAAGACTATGTGGTTGACAGCACGAATGCCGAGAGTGATGTAAAGCGAAACAAGCTGCGAAACATTGTATTGCCTGTCATTGAAAAATGTTTCCCCGGGGCAATGACGACGCTTGTGAAGTCGATTAGTAATTTGTATTCATGCAATGAATTGTATGAAGGACTTGTAGGTGAGAAGCTTGATACGCTTGTAAGTAAAGGAGAGCGTGGCATTTTGTTGAAAATAGACATGGAGCGTTTGTTGGGTGTCAGAGGCGCGGGTGCATTGCTTTATTATATCTTGAAAGATTATGGTTTTAATTCAACACAGAGTAACTTGATTCTTGAAACTTACAGTTGTCGGGATAATGTCACAGGCAAGCGTTTCTATGCAGGCAGGTATGTGGCATACATTGACCGTGGTAAGCTCGAGATACTAGAAGCGAATGAAAATTTTAACGACGAGCGTGATTATGCAGTGGACTTGTCGATGTCGGAAATTCAAGAACCTGTGAATCTGAAAATCTCATTATTGCGGAAGTCGGAATTTGACCTAAAGTCTTGTGACGGCCGTAATCGAGTGTGTTTCAGTGCAAAATTGGGTGAATGCAAAAATGTCGTGTTGCGCCATTGGAGACAAGGAGACCGTTTTAAGCCGTTTGGAATGAAAGGGCGCAGTCGTCTCATAAGTGACTTGTTCAGTGATTTGAAGTTTGATGAGTCGCGAAAGCATAGTTGCTTGATGCTTGAAGCCGATGGTGATATAATATGGGTACTCGGATGCCGGGCCGGAGAATTGTACCGTGTAGGCGACGATGACGAGTATGTGTATTGCATGGAGCTGTCGTGAGCTGAAAGCGGCAACTTTGGAAGAAAAGTTTTATTCAAAAGTATTAAAGAGTTTTTAGGATAAATAAAAATTACTATATTTGCACAGCAATTCAAAATAAGGCTGTTTCCGTTGCAATCCTACGCCAAAAAATGCGGTGACGGCTTTTCCAATCGGAATTAAATTTTTCTAAACACAAATTATTTTGTCAAAAGTTACGCATGCCGTCGTGCGTGCAGTGGCATGATGAGATTAATCATGCCTGTTGTAATACTGTATTTCATAATATATGTACACTATTTCAGAATTAAATTCGATGAATCAATCGGAGTTGAAAGCTATTGCCGAGTCTATGGGCATAAGTAAGATTGACGATTTAAGCCAAGATGACTTGATATATACCATATTAGACCAGCAAGCGATAGATAGCTCGAAGGCTTCGGCTGCCAATATGCCGGAACGCAAAAAACGCTCGGCGAAGTCAAAGGCCAAGGCAAAAAAAGATTCCAATACATCATCGACCGAAAATAATAGCGACAAAGACAAGAACGACGGCGTGGCTGTAGTAGAAAAGGATGCAGCCGTTAAGAAGGACGCGGCTGTCAAGAAAAACAAGAAGTCGAAGGTGAGCAACGATAAAGTGGCATTGGACGAAAAGACGGCATCTGAAAACGACAAGCCTGCTAAACAGCCAAAACAAAAAAAATCACGCAAGAGCAAAACAATGGAAGAAAATGAAAATCAGCTTCAAATAAATGAGGCTGCAACAGCGATAGATTCGGCAAAGCGTAATGACACTATCATAAAGGAAGTGACAATTGCTTTGCAGCAGGATGAAGATAACAAGACGCAAATTGCCGCAATGTCGCAAAATGCCGGTGATGGTCAAGCCCCAGAGGATAAGACTGCAAAGACTCCCGAAGATGGGCAATCGCAACAGACGGCAGAGGTGAAGAAACCTTCGTTCTCACTTGATTCTTTCTTCAACACCGGCGCGAGAAAGACTTTTAAGCCACGAAGCCAGCAAGAGCGGGAAGAAGCAGCACGCAAGGCTGCCGAGGAAGCTCAAAGGGCTGCCGAAGAGGCTGCAAAGGCTCCGATAATAATTCAAGAACCCAAAGCAGAGCCGCAGCCTAAAAATGAACAAACAAAGAAAGGTCGATACTCAAAAAATACAGCCAAGCAGGCTGCAATGTTGCCGGCCGAGGCCAAAGCCATAGAAGAGCCATTTAATTTTGAGGGTATTTTGCACGGTACCGGCGTGCTGGAAGTCATGCCCGACGGATATGGTTTCTTGAGATCGTCGGATTATAATTACTTGACTTCTCCCGATGATATATATGTGTCGCAAAGCCAAATAAAATTAAACGGGTTGAAAACCGGCGATGTGGTAGAAGGCCCTATCCGTCCGCCTAAAGAGGGTGAAAAATATTTTCCATTGTGTAGTGTCGATTTAATTAACGGACGTACTCCGGAATATGTGCGCGACCGCATTCCTTTTGAACATCTTGTGCCGCTTTTCCCGAATGAAAAGTTTGACTTGACGAGTGGCACAACTTGTAACATATCGACTCGTATTGTTGATATGTTTGCTCCGATAGGAAAAGGCCAGCGTGGACTTATAGTTGCTCCTCCTAAAACCGGTAAGACAGTGTTGTTGAAGGATATAGCAAATGCCATATCGGAGAACCACCCTGAGACTTACATGATAATCCTTCTCATAGACGAGCGTCCTGAAGAAGTGACCGACATGGCTCGCAGCGTAAATGCCGAAGTAATAGCATCAACTTTTGACGAGCCGGCAGAACGTCATGTCAAGATTGCCGGCCTTGTGCTTGAGAAGGCCAAACGCATGGTTGAATGCGGCCATGATGTAGTGATTTTGCTCGATTCCATTACCCGTCTTGCACGAGCTTATAACACAGTGTCTCCGGCATCAGGTAAAATCTTGTCGGGTGGTGTGGATGCCAATGCGTTGCAGAAGCCGAAGCGGTTCTTTGGTGCTGCGCGAAACATAGAGAACGGCGGTAGCTTGACAATCATAGCCACGGCATTGATTGAAACTGGCTCGAAGATGGATGAAGTAATCTTTGAGGAGTTCAAGGGTACGGGTAATATGGAGTTGCAGCTTGACCGTAAGTTGTCTAACAAACGCATATTCCCGTCGGTTGACATCATGGCTTCAAGCACTCGTCGCGATGACTTGTTATTGTCGCGTGAAACATTGAACAGGATGTGGATATTGCGCCGATTCTTGAGCGACCGCAATTCGATAGAAGCGATGGAATTCATTAAAGATCGTATGGAACGCACCCGATCAAATGAAGAATTGCTTTTGACGATGAATGATTGATATTTATCATAGCTTTAATTGTATATATGAGAGGTGGCTTCAATGTCATCTCTCTTTTTGTTTCATGCGCGAAAGGTCGCCAGCGGTTTTGCGATAAACATGGAAAATAGTATTTTTGCGACATAAAGGGAGATTTTATCATGTCTGGAATTAATAAAACAAATGCGGCAAGATTGCTCGACCGTGCTAAGATAACGTATGAGCTTGTCCCTTATGTGGTTGACGAGAATGATCTTGCGGCCACTCACATAGCCGACCAGCTTGGAGAAAATATCAAGCAAGTGTTCAAGACCCTTGTGTTGCATGGAGAAAAAAGTGGATACTTCGTGTGTGTGATACCCGGAGACGAGGAGGTAGACTTAAAAAAGGCGGCAAAAGTGTCGGGAAACAAAAAAGTGGACTTGATTCCAATGAAGGATTTGTTGCCCACTACGGGTTACATTCGTGGAGGATGTTCGCCGATAGGGATGAAAAAGGCGTTCCCGACTTATTTTGACGAGTCGTGCGTACAGTTTGATTATATTTATGTAAGCGCAGGAGTAAGAGGTTTGCAATTGAAAATTAATCCGAGCGAACTCGTGAAATATGTTCGCGGCACGCTTGCTGCTTTGACGGCATACGAATCCAAGGCCGAGGAGTGATTTCCCAATAAAATTATGCAGGTTATGAGTAACACAATAGGTAAAATATTCAAGCTGACTACGTTCGGTGAGTCGCACGGCGACGCCATAGGAGGAATCATTGACGGGATGCCGGCAGGAGTGCCAATAAATCTGGAAATGGTCCAAAATGAACTTGACCGCCGGCGTCCTGGGCAATCGGCTATCGTCACGGCTCGTAAAGAATCGGACAGTGTACATGTGCTCTCGGGGCTGTTTGAAGGGAAAACGACCGGAACACCGTTAGGATTTGTAATATACAATGAAAATCATCACTCTGCCGATTATTCTAACATAAAGGATACATACAGACCCTCTCATGCCGATTTTACCTATGACAAAAAATATGGCTTACGGGATTACAGGGGCGGAGGCCGCTCATCGGCAAGGGAAACCGCTGCGCGTGTCGTGGGCGGAGCTTTTGCCAAGCAGATACTTGCGCATCTGGGCATTGATGTGTATGCCTATACTTCGCAAGTAGGGAATATTGAGCTTGAACGTGATTACCGTATTTATGATAGGGCTGAGATAGAGAAGAATGACGTGCGTTGTCCCGACAAGGTCAAGGCCGAGGAAATGCATGAATTGATAGCGCAAGTAAAAGCCGATGGCGACACGATAGGCGGAGTGATTACAGGTGTTGTCACCGGTGTCCCTGCCGGACTTGGGGAGCCGGTCTTTGACAAACTACATGCAGCACTTGGCGCGGCAATGTTAGGAATAAATGCTGCAAAAGGATTTGAGTATGGACTCGGATTTGATTTTGCCAAATGTCGTGGAAGTGAAGTGATAGATAATTTCATTGCCGGTAATGATGGGCGCATCTCCACAACATCAAATAATTCGGGCGGAATCCAAGGTGGCATTTCAAACGGGCAGGACATATATTTCAGAGTGGCATTTAAGCCGGTGGCTACTTTGTTGAAGGATGTTGATACTGTGGATCGAAATGGTAATGCTGCTGTATTGAAAGCCAAAGGACGCCATGATCCATGTGTGTTGCCTCGTGCAGTCCCTATCGTTGAGGCTATGGCGGCAATGGTAATGTTGGATTTTTATCTTCAAGGCCGATGCGCGAGATTGTAGATGATGTCAGTATAGGTTATCGCGATTTTGGCGAATTTTTGCGTGAGCATTTCGATTGCAAAGTGCAGAAGATTTCTATAAATGCCGGTTTTACTTGTCCCAATCGTGATGGTGCCAAGGGAGTCGGCGGGTGTACTTATTGCAATAATCAAACTTTTAATCCGGCATATTGCAAAAGCGAGAAGAGTGTCACGCTGCAAATAGCGGAAGGAAAACGTTTTTTCGCAAATAAATATCCCGACATGCGTTATTTGGCGTATTTTCAAGCATATACTAATACTTATGGCGAAATAGGGCGCATAAAGGATTTGTATGAGGAGGCATTGTCGGTGGATGGAGTAAAAGGAGTGATTATAGGTACTCGTCCCGATTGCATGCCCGACGATTTGCTGGATTATCTTTCTGACATGTCCAAGAGAGTGTTTGTGCTTGTCGAGTATGGAGTGGAATCTTCGTTCGACACCACTTTGGAAGCGATTAACCGTGGGCATTCATGGCAAGACAGCGTTGATGCCATAAATCGTACTGCCGATGCCGGCATATTGTGCGGAGTGCATATAATTGCAGGGTTGCCCGGTGAGGATGAACGGATGCTGCTCTCAACGGCCGAGAGATTATCTCGACTGCCTTTGTCAACGATTAAATTGCACCAGTTGCAGCTCATTAAGGGAACACGGCTTGCCCGTCAAGTGAGTGCCGGCGAATTAAGCGTGAAGCAATGGTCGGTAGAAGAATATATAGGCTTGTGCTTGGATTTTATAAAACATGTAACTCCATCCATTGCTATAGAACGGTTCACATCTCAATCGCCCGACGAGTTGCTATTGTCGCCTCGGTGGGGATTGAAAAATTATGAATTCACCAATTTGCTAAATAATGCCATCCGACGCGATAAGGTCGTTCAAGGCAGTGCATTGGTTTAACGTTGTCATCAATATTCCGTCTTGTCGGTTTTTGTTTCCCATTTTTCAAATGCCCTTATGGCATCGGTGTCGGCCATGTGTATGCATGGTATGCTGCGTGCTATCTGCGGTTTGGCAATCTCTTGATAGATGAAATTGTCGTCAAAGTTTATTTTTTTTGCATCAAGCTGGGTGTTGCCATAATATATTTTCTTCACTCCGGCCCAGTATAATGCACTGAGGCACATGGGACAAGGTTCACATGAGGTGTAGACGATGCAGTCTTCGAGCTTGAAGTTGCTGGTTTGCCGGCAAGCGTTGCGTATGGCGTTGACTTCGGCATGAGCAGTTGGGTCGTTGTCGATTGTGACTGTGTTGGTTCCTGTCGATAAGACTTTACCGTCTCTGACAATTACTGCTCCGAACGGGCCTCCACCATTGTCGATGTTTTCATAAGCCAAGTCGCATGCAAGTTGCATGAACTTCTTGTCTTCTTGCGTGATTGTGTCGTAATTTGTTGTATCCATATCCAAGCTGTTTTGTTTTATAAAGTTAAACAAAAATCGGCAAAAAATCAAGCAGATTCGGTCGAAACATTATGAAACGACAAGGACAAGCCATTTCCTGAGTGGTAGGCTCGTCCTTGCAGTTATGATTGTATGTAGGTACTTTTATACGATGATTTTCTTGTACCTTATGCGATGAGGCTCGGTGTCGCCTGTACGGGCTTTTTTATTCTCTTCGTATTCGGAGTAAGAACCTTGGAAATAGAATACTTTGCTGTCGCCTTCGAATGCAAGGATGTGCGTGCAAATGCGGTCGAGAAACCAGCGGTCGTGAGAAATCACCACAGCGCATCCGGCAAAGTTCTCAAGACCTTCTTCAAGGGCTCGCAATGTGTTCACATCGATGTCGTTGGTTGGCTCATCGAGCAGCAACACGTTTCCTTCTTCCTTCAGAGCCATCGCAAGGTGCAGGCGATTTCGTTCTCCACCCGAAAGCATTGCGATTTTCTTTTCTTGATCTACTCCGGTAAAGTTGAATTTTGACAGATATGCGCGAGCGTTGACCTCACGGCCACCCATCCTGAATGTTTCGTTGCCCTGTGATATTACTTGGTATACAGTGCTGTCGGGATGTAGGTCCTTATGGTTCTGGTCAACATATGCTATTTTTACAGTCTCGCCGATGTCAAACGTGCCTTTGTCGGGCTTTTCAATACCCATTATCAACTTGAACAATGTCGATTTCCCTGCACCGTTCGGGCCGATGACTCCGACGATTCCGTTTGGCGGAAGCATGAAGTTGAGGTCGGTAAACAACAACTTGTCGCCGAAAGCTTTTTCTACACCGATGGCTTCAATTACTTTATTGCCGAGTCGAGGACCGTTGGGGATGAAAATTTCGAGTTTTTCCTCACGTTCCTTTTGGTCTTCATTCAACAATTTATTATAGCTCGACAACCTTGCTTTACCTTTTGCTTGTCGGGCTTTAGGGGCCATGTGAATCCATTCAAGCTCTCGTTCAAGAGTCTTGCGCCGCTTGCTGGCTTGCTTTTCTTCTTGGGCCATTCGTTTGGTTTTCTGCTCAAGCCAAGAGGAGTAATTGCCTTTCCAAGGAATTCCTTCCCCACGGTCGAGTTCGAGAATCCATCCTGCCACATGGTCGAGGAAATAACGGTCGTGGGTGATGGCGATTACCGTACCCGGATATTGTTGTAAATGCTGTTCGAGCCAGTCGATTGATTCGGCGTCGAGGTGGTTGGTAGGTTCATCGAGCAGCAAGATGTCGGGCTGTTGCAACAGGAGCCTGCACAGTGCTACACGACGGCGTTCACCTCCCGACAGTGTTTTTATCACTTGTTCTTCGGGAGGGCATCGTAGAGCGTCCATCGCCCTGTCGAGCTTGTTGTCGAGGTTCCACGCATCCACGGCGTCGAGCTTGTCTTGCAACTCGGCTTGTTTTGCAATGAGGGCGTTTAGCTTGTCGGGGTCTTCAAGAACGTCGGGGTCGGCGAAACTTTCGTTTACCTTTTCAAATTCGGCAAGCAGTTCTGTGATGTGGCTCATACCCTCTTGAACCACTTCTTTCACAGTCTTGTCGGGGTCGAGCTTGGGGTCTTGTTCGAGGTATCCCACTGAATATCCTGGGGCGAATACGACTTCGCCCTGATATTGCTTGTCGATGCCGGCGATAATCTTCAGTAGGGTTGATTTTCCTGCTCCGTTGAGACCTATTATGCCAATCTTGGCACCATAGAAGAACGACAAGTATATGTTTTTCAGAACTTGCTTTTGCGGTGGGTATATTTTATTTATCCCCACCATCGAGAATATTACTTTTTTGTCGTCGGCCATAAGTCGATAACTGTTTTTTATATGTGAGTCCTGGAATTGTTTTTATAACCTTTGGTCTTGTAGTCGCAATTGATTTTGCCTCGTATGATGTTGTTCAGCTTTCCACGAATGAGCTGTTTGCGTATAGGCGACAGATGGTCGATGTATAGTATGCCATCAAGGTGGTCGCACTCATGTTGCATGACTCTTGCCAAGTATCCGGATACGATTTCTTCGTGCGGAGTGAAATTTTCATCCACCCAATTGATTTTTATTTTCTCGATTCGGGTCACCGGTTCATGTATGCCCGGAACACTCAAGCAACCTTCTTCGCGTGATAATTTCTCACCGTCATCAATCACTTCGATATGTGGATTGATGAGAACGTATTTTTTGTCGGCGAGCTCGGGGAAAGTATCAGACAGCACCGACGCGTCGATATAAACGATGCGGGCATTTACTCCCACTTGGGGTGCCGCGATGCCAATGCCGTCAGAAGCATACATCGTGGCTTTCATGTTTTCAATAAGTTCGTGCAGTTGTGGAAAATCGGGCGTGATGTCGGGTGAAATCTTTCGAAGGACAGGATGCCCGTAAAGATAGATAGGAAGTATCATTTTTTATATTGTAAACTTTGTAAGTAATCGTTTAATATGATTGTAGCCGCTATGGTGTCGACGATGGCCTTGTTACGGCGGTCGTTTTTCTTCATGCCACCTTCGATCATCGCATGATGTGCCAATGTCGACGAGAACCTCTCGTCATACATGTCGATGGGCATGTCGGGCAATTCTTTTTTCAGTTTTGCAAGAAACGGTTTCAGGTATTTCATGCTTTCGGACGGGGTGTTGTCCAATTTTTTTGGCAATCCCACGACAATCAGTTCCACGTTTTCGGTGGATATGTATTTTTTTATAAAACTTATGAGTTCGGTGGTCATAACCGTTGTCAGCCCGTTGGCTACGATTTTCAATGAGTCGGTGACAGCCACCCCTGATCGCTTTTTACCGAAGTCTATTGCTAAAATTCGTCCCATGTTGCAAAGATACTGCAAGACAGCGTCATTAACAAGCAAATCAATTCTTTTTGAAAAATGGGTTGTATTGCTATTGCATGGGTGACAAGGTTGAATTTATTGACGAAAAAGGATTTTTAACATGGGAAACGACCGTGTAGGCCGAAATGGGAAAATATACATATCCATAATTAACAACTTGAACTTATTAGATTGTTTTGTAACTCTTTTTGCGTGTTAAATTCATATTGCGTGGAATAAAACAGAGTGATTAATCTATTGAATTTTGTGAAACTTGCGGTTGTATATACATTTGCAACAAAAATACAGACGAAAAGATAAATTGTGACTACCAGTTATGGAACGAAGATTTAAATTGCAGCATGTGCGAGGCGTGACGGTCCTGTTGCTATGTTGTGCCGCGGCTGTGGCGTCTGCGCAACAAGACAGCATCGGGCTACCTGAGTCATGGTCATATGCCGATTGTGTGGAATATGCCAAGGCAAACAACATACAGTTGCAGCAATCTTATCTCACAAGAGAGTCGGGCGATGCCGACCTTGAGGCTGCAAAAGGGGAGTGGTTGCCTACATTTGATTTCGCTACGACGCAATCGGTAACGAATTATCCGTCTCCTGCCGACGGGGTGCGACATAACACATACAGCGGCACTTACGGCATCAATGCAGGGTGGACTGTGTATGACGGCAACACACGAGGCAACAACATAAAGCGCGGCGAGTTGCAGAATGAGGTGAACGACATGTCGATTGAAGAGATTTACAACAATCTCGAAACGCAAATCCTGGGATATTATTTGCAGATATTGTATGCACGAGAAGCAATTGACATAGCAAGGCAGACGCTCGAAGTGAGCGAGGCTCAAATGAAGCGTGCCGAGCAGCTGATGTTGTCGGGCAGGATGTCGAAAGTCGACTATGTGCAGCTTGAGTCGCAGTATCACACCGACAGGTATAATGTGGTGACGGCCGAGAATAACTATGAATCGCAGAAGACAGAGCTGAAGCAGTTGCTTGAACTTGGCATAGGTTATGACATGGTGCTCGACAGCCTTGAATTTGGCGAGGAACTGATAATGCAGCCTTTGCCCGATAAGGAGTCGGTATATGCGATGGCTGTTACTTGGTTGCCTGAATTGCGAGGCAAGGTGGTAGAACAGCAAATGAGCGACCTTGACATAAAAATTGCCCGTGCCGGTTATTTGCCGTCTATAAGTTTGAACGGGTCGATTGGTACTATGAACTTGTCGGGTACAGGTTATTCATTCGGCTCGCAATTGCTCGACAATTTTAACGAGCAAATAGGCATAACGTTGAGCATTCCTATCTTTGACGGGAAAAAGACAAAGACAAATGTTGCCAAGGCTCGTATTGACAAGCTGAATTCTATATTGGAGTATCGTAGCTTGCAGAACGACATAGCGCAGAGCATAGAGAACGCTTACCTCGATGCACGAAGTTCGCAAGCCCAATATATATCGGGCAAAGAGCAATTGAAGAGCGCCGAACTGACCGATGAATTGACAAACGAACAGTTCAAACTGGGGCTGGTGAACACGCTCGACCTGCTTTCATCGCATAATGCGCTGTTGACAGCACGTCAGCAATTGCTACAAGCCAAGTACATGGCTCTGATGAACATAAAGATGCTTGAATTTTATCAACATAAAGGAATTTCATTGCCGTAACAATAAGAATAATCGATGTTATGAGACGACAGGTTAATTTATTTTGCATTAATGCTGCAACGAGCCTATTGGTGCTGATGCTTGCAGCCTCATGCTCAAAAAAAGAAAAAATGACTCTTGAGACTGCTACCGTGACAAGGGGAGAGATAACTCAGACCGTCACGGCTACGGGCACGCTCGAAAGCGTGACACAAGTGGATGTGGGTACTCAGGTGACAGGCATAATAGCAAGTTTGTATGCCGATTTCAATTCGAAGGTTAAGGCCGGACAGCTGATTGCCGAGATTGATAAAACGACACTTGAAAGTGAATTGAAGTCGGCCGATTCCAATCTTGAGAGTGCCCGTCTTGACTATGAATACACAAAAAAGAATTATGAACGTGACAAGGCTTTGCACGAGAAGCTGTTGATAAGCGATTACGATTTTGACACGAGCAGGCGTGATTATCTTGTAGCGAAGGCTTCTTATGAAAGATGCCAGGCCGAAAGGGTGAAGGCCGCCCGAAATTTAAGTTATGCCGAGATTGTTTCTCCTATTGACGGAATCGTGATATCACGCGAGGTGGAAGTAGGGCAGACTGTCGTGTCTAACATGGAAGTTGCCAATATCTTCACCATTGGCGACCTTGACAACATGCAGGTCGTCGCCGATGTCGATGAGGCCGACATCGGTTCGGTGGCAGTGGGGCAGAATGCTTCATTCACAGTAGACGCATATCCCAATGATGTGTTTAACGGAAAGGTGACGCAAGTGCGCATAAGTCCGACCACAGAGTCGAATGTCACGACATATGAAGTCTTGATAAGTGCACCCAATCCCGAGCATAAACTTATTCCCGGCCTTACTGCTAACGTAACCGTGAAGGTGAAAGAGGCATTGGATGTGATGACATTGCCAATCAAGGTGTTGCGTTTCAATCCAATGCAATTTGAAAATAATGAGGGCTTGCCCGAAGCCGACCCGATGCCTGCACCGCCTGTGTCGAGCGACAGCACTGCCGGAGTACCGAAAGATCCTGTTATACCTACCGATGACATGCATCGCTTGATATGGGTATTGAAAGATGGACGGCTTGTGCCGACTGAAATCGAAATCGGCGTTGACAACGGTGTGAATATCGAGGTGAAGAACGGAGTTGCTGAGGGTGTGCAAGTAGCGTTGCAATATGGCACCGTGAGCGAAGAACTTGAAAGTGACCAGCCTGAAGGTGACAGCAATCCGTTCATGCCTAAACCTCCGCAACGAGATAACAAGAAGAACAAAAAGGAATAAAGTAATTGCGAAATACCCCCTTTACATTGAATTGCAATGGCTAAGGAAATTATAAAACTTGACAACTTGCGCCGTTATTTCAAAGTGGGCAATGAGGAAGTGCATGCCTTGCGCGGCGTGTCGTTTACCATATACGAGGGCGATTTTGTGACGATAATGGGAACTTCGGGATCGGGTAAATCGACATTGCTTAACATATTGGGATGCCTTGACACTCCCACATCGGGCGAATATTACCTTGATGGAATACCTGTGCGCACGATGGGCAAGAATGACCGGGCAGCTTTGCGGAATAGAAAAATAGGCTTCGTTTTCCAAAATTATAATTTGCTGCCCAAGACTACCGCACTTGAAAATGTGGAGTTGCCGCTTCTGTACAATAGCAAAGTATCGGCTCGTGAGCGAGTGGAACGAGCAATCGAGGCTCTTGAGCAAGTGGGATTGCATGACAGGATGATGCACAAGTCCAATCAGATGTCGGGAGGACAGCAGCAACGCGTGGCCATAGCCCGTGCCCTTGTGAATGACCCGGTATTGATACTTGCCGATGAAGCTACCGGCAATCTTGATACGCGCACGTCTTATAGCATCTTGATATTGTTCCAAGAATTGTATAAGAAAGGGCGTACCATAATATTTGTGACGCATAATCCCGAATTGTCGCAATTCAGCAGCCGCAACATAGTTCTACGCGATGGTAAGATAGTGAGCGACACTTTGAATCATGACATCAAGTCGGCGCAAGAGGTGTATGACTCGCTACCGGTTGAGAATGATTAAACAGCAACAGAAATGAATTTAGCCAATTTATTCAAAATAGCGTTAAAAGCACTTGCCAACAACAAGATGCGGTGTTTCTTGACGATGCTTGGCATTATAATAGGCGTGGCGTCGGTCATAACTATGCTTGCCATAGGCCAAGGTTCTAAACAGAGTATCAGGGAACAGATATCGGAGATGGGGTCTAACATGATAATGATAATGCCCGGTACCGACGTGAGAGGCGGAGTGAGGCAAAGTGCCGAGGACATGCAGACGTTGAAGCCTGTCGATTATGAGGCGATACGCGAAAAGGCCCAGCATGTGGTGGGAGTTTCTCCAAATGTGAGCAGCACTGGCCAGTATGTCAATGGCAACAACAACTATCCGTCGCAGATAAACGGCGTGTCGCCCGATTATCTCGACATAAGGAAATTGACTGTCGAGGATGGCTCTATATTTACCGAGCGTGACATCAAGTCGGCTGCAAAAGTGTGCGTCATAGGCACTACGATAGTGGAGGAACTTTTCCCGAATGGGGAAAGTCCTGTCGGAAAAGTAATAAGATTTAACAAAATACCTCTCACTGTAGTCGGCGTGTTGAAGTCAAAAGGGTACAACAGCATGGGGCAAGATCAGGACGACATTGTTCTTGCTCCTTACACTACAGTAATGAAGAGAGTTCTTGCCATCGATTACATTCAAGGCATCCTTGCTTCGGCTACGACCGAAGAGCATACGCCACAGGCAATAGAAGAGATTACCGAGGTTTTGAGGACAAATCACAAGTTGAAGGACTCGGATGACGATGATTTCACCATACATTCGCAGCAGGAACTTAGTTCAATGTTGAGTTCCACAAGCGACATGATGACGACGTTGCTCGCTTGTATCGCAGGAATTTCATTGCTTGTCGGTGGCATCGGCATCATGAATATTATGTATGTGTCGGTAACTGAGCGTACACGGGAAATAGGGTTGCGCATGAGTATTGGAGCGCGAGGACGCGACATATTGGCTCAATTTCTCATCGAGTCGGTTATCATAAGCATAACAGGAGGATTGATAGGTGTAATATGCGGGTGTACGGCAGCTTTGGTGGTCAAAGGCATATTGCACTGGCCTATATCAATACAGATGTATTCAGTTATTTTGTCATTTGTGGTTTGTACGTTTACAGGCGTGTTTTTCGGCTGGTATCCGGCTAAGAAAGCCTCCAACCTCGACCCTATAGAAGCATTGCGATATGAGTAACAAGCCAGGGGTATATTGGAACAAAGTCGTGGTGGTACGTTTTATAACGCACCTCATCGTGTTGCTTACGATATTTTTATTGCCCGACGTGTTGCTGTCATTCGGAACTCATCCCATTCCGCGGTTTGTATATTTGCATGCTATCGGTTACATACTTGTTTTTTATGTAAACTATTATTTGTTCATAGACAAGTTTTTGTTTAATCGCAAGAAGGTTTGGCTGTTTTTTATGGTCAATTTGATTTACATATTATTGTATCTTATGTTATTGGCCTGGCTTCATTCGCATTTTGATGATATTCCGGGATTTGGGCCGCGAGAAGCGACCGGGGCCGTGCATCTGGATAATTTTTCGGGAGACAAGATTTTGCGATTATTCCATTTCCTGTCACGGGATTTCTTGATGATGTTTTTGTCGGTGTGCATGGGCATAGCTCTTAAGTTCAGCGAGAAATGGGTTAAATGGGAACGGCTTGAACAGCAAATCGAAGCTGAGCGCAAAGAATATGAGCTTAATAACTTGAAAAATCAGTTGAATCCTCATTTTTTGTTCAATACATTGAATAATATATATGCCTTGATTGGATTCAGCCCCGAAAAGGCTCAATTGGCCGTACACGAGTTGAGCCAATTGTTGCGTTATGTGTTATATGACAACAAGATGAAGACTGTTGCTCTTGAGAAGGACATGCTTTTTGTTAAGAACTATATAGGGTTGATGAGATTGCGGTTGAGTAGCAAAGTCAAGTTGAATGTCGACATCGACGAACGTCAAGGGTCAGGGTTGCAGATTGCTCCTCTCATGTTTATATCGCTTGTGGAAAATGCGTTCAAGCATGGCACGAGTGCCAGTGCTGAGTCTACCATCAACATAAGTATAAAGGTTGAAGGAATGAAGGTTGAGTGTCGTGTGGAAAACAGTTATTTCCCGAAGGATGAGAAGGACAAGAGCGGCATTGGTATTGCAAACCTGCGGCGGCAATTGTCGATACTTTATAATGGCCGGCATTCATTGTCGACTGTAGTGGAAGATGGCATGTACAAGGCTCGTCTTGAAATCACTTGTGAGACTTGAATAACGGAAAAATATAAAATTGTGAAAATATGAGAAGGATAAGGTGTTGTATAATAGATGATGAACCATTGGCTCTTGAGTTGATAAAGAGCTATGTGGAGCGAACTCCATTTCTGGAGCTTGTGGATGCTTTCCAGTCGGCTTCAATGGCTATCAAGACGATAATAGAAGATGACATCGATCTTGTTTTTCTTGATATACAGATGTCGGAATTGAGTGGCATCGAATTTGCCCGTGTGGTTCCATCCAAGTGTAGAATTGTATTTGTCACGGCATTTGATAAGTATGCAATCGATGCGTTCAAGGCTAATGCTTTGGCCTATCTGCTCAAACCTGTAAGCTATCCAGAGTTCATGGAAGCGGCCAATAGGGCTTTGAAATGGTTCATTCTTGCCGAGCGCGCCGAGTTGCGCAGTGGAGAGCAGGAATTCATAATGGTGAAGAGCGAGTATAAATTGGTGCAAATTCCGGTGTCTAATATTCTGTATATCGAAGGACTCAAGGATTATGTAAAGATTTATCTTGAAGATACAGGCGGTTATGTGATGTCGTTAATGAGCTTAAAGACATTTGAGGCCGGATTGCCAGCCAATCGCTTTATAAGGGTACATAGGTCATTTATCGTGCAGATGTCAAAGATTAGACTCATCGAGCGTAACCGCATTGTGTTTGGGAAGCAGTACATACCTGTTTCTGACACATATAAGAATGCTTTTAATGAATATGTTAACAAGCATATACTGACACCGCTTAAAGATGACTGATGGAATTACATAAGGGTGTTTCAAGGAAATATAATTGCATTTCAAACAAAATAAAAAAATCTGGATAGCACACTCTAACTGAAGTTGATTCTGTGCCGGGATTTGTCGTGAGACACATTCCGGCAAATTTTATGTCAAGCTTTGGACAGGGTGAAAAAGAGTGCGTATGAAAACAACATGGCAGCAATGTTGAGTTTGCTGCCATGTTGCTTGTTTCATGCATTAATTATTGTGATTAGGCAAGAGCTAATATCAATATTTGTGCCGTAATTACTCGAAGGAACATCGTCAACGGATACACGGTAGAATAGGCTACTGCAGGTGCATCGTTATTTGATGTTTTGTTGCTGTAGGCAAGTGCCGGTGGATCGGTGTAGCTGCCTGAAAGCAAACCAAGAATGGAGAAGTAATTGAGCTTGTATTTACCTCGTGCGATGATTCCGACTATCAACAGAGGGAAGAACGTTATTATGAAACCGTATAGAACCCATTGGAGACCGGTGCTGTTGAATACTGTTTCGGCAAAGTCGGCTCCGGCAGCTATTCCCACCGAGGCAAGGAACAGGCATATACCAATTTCACGCAACATGAGACTTGCAGCCGAAGATGTATAAGTGACGAGTTTTATCTTGTATCCGAAACAGCTTATCAAGATTGCCACAACAAGCGGACCTCCGGCCAATCCTAATTTCATTGGCACGCTCATGCCGGGGAATGCGATTGGAATTGAACCAACAATCACACCTATAAGGATGCCAATGAACATTGTGAACATGTTTGGTTGGTTAAGACGTTTTACCGAGTTACCCATTTTCTCGGCAAGTCGGTTTATGTCGTCAAGGTTTCCTACTACTGTTATGCGGTCACCTATTTGTAATTCAAGGTTCGGATTTGCAAGCAGGTCGACACCGGCACGGTTTACGCGAGTGGCATTCAGCTTGTAACCCATGCGCAATCGCAGTGAACCGATTTTGCGGCCTGAATATTCGCTCTTGGTGACAAGGATGCGGCGAGAAACGACAGGCCCCGAAGTGGTTTCCCACTCCATTTCAATCTTCGGGCCTATGATAGATTCGTAAATTTCCTCTTCTTGTGAAGAAATCACGAGCAGTAGCAAGTCGTCTTTTTCTATTATTGATTCAAGTTTAGGAATGATGACTTCTCCGCTATTTGCCTTCTTGATGCGGGAAACGACAAAGTTTCGGTCGATAATCACATGCAATCGGTCGACTGTCATGTTGTTTATCAAGTTGTTGGTTACCTTTAGAGTTATGACGTGCGGCTTCAATTGGCTTTGTTCGTTTTCTTCGCTCAGTCTTTGTTGCTCTTTATCGAGGTTGATGCGGAACATTACTTTTACGAGAATCATTGACAAGATGATGCCGACAACTCCAAGTGGATAAGCTGCTGCATATCCCATTGCCATGCCTTTGATGGCATCGGCAGTGGCAGGTGTGGCTCCATGTATCTCGGTGAGAGTTTGTTGTGCTGCACCAAGTCCGGGTGTGTTTGTAACGGCACCCGATAATACTCCGACGAGCGATGTGATGTCGATATTGCCGAAACCGAAGTAAATGGCTATTGCGACGACAATGTTGAGGGCTATGATTAGCATTGCCAATCCGTTAAGTACCAATCCTCCTCGTTTGAACGAAGAAAAGAATCCGGGACCTACTTGCAAACCGATGGAAAAAATGAACAGAATCAATCCAAATTCTCTCACGAATTGCAGTATCTGCGGATCCACGCTCAATTGAAAATGTCCCATCAAGATGCCGACGAATAGCACGAATGTGACACCCAGCGACACCCCAAAAATCTTAATTTTTCCTAAAATGACGCCGAATGCTATTACCAAAGAGTACAGGAAAATGGCATGCGCAATCGACCCATTATCAGTAATTAGTTCTGTTAACCAACTCATACACGACTGCTATGATTAAAAAATGAATGTGCAAAATTAATGTTTTCTTTTGTATAAAACAATATAAAATTTTCTTCATCCATTGTATTGTTCCACAATTGTTTCAATTTCGGACGGCTTGTTTATTATATAGCCGGCGTGATACTCGATAAGTTCTTTTTCAGGGCGGAATCCCCATGTCACGCCCACCGAGTCGATACATGCCCGGCGAGCCGTTTCCATGTCAACGCCGGAGTCACCGACATACAGCGTGTCGGCTTTGCGTTCTTTGGCTTGTGCCAATATTGAGAATACTATCGATGGGTCGGGTTTCACGGGTATTCCTTCTTTCTGGCCTTCGATGGCTGCAAATTTTATGTTCGGGAAGTAGTGTGTCACGAGTTTTTGTGTCGCGAGGTCATATTTGTTTGATGCTACTGCGAGTTTTACGCCCTCCTCTTGCAAGTCGACAAGTAGTTCGGGTATTCCTGCATAAGGAGTCGTGTAGTCGGTGTTGTGTTCGTTATAGTATTGTTTGAAGTCGGCAAGCATCTTGTCTATGACGGTGTCTTTCTGTATGTCTTCGGGTAATACACGTTCAAGCAGCTTGCGCACGCCATTTCCAACGAAAAAAGGATATGAAGCGATGCTGTGTGTTGCAAATCCGTTTACCGAAAGGGCATGGTTGGCCGCTCGTCCGAGGTCTTCAATAGTGTTGAGCAGCGTACCGTCCAAGTCGAATATGACTAATTTTTTCATAATGAAACTTTTTATGATTATGAAATCTAATATTTAGAATGGATAACCTACTGAAAAATGAAATGTTGCGTCGCGCGACCAGTTGGGATGCAGCAACGGCCAGGGTTCTTGGTTCATGGCCGGGTTGTGCGCTTTCATTCCGAGGTCGAAACGCAGCAGGAAATATGTGAAGTCGAGCCTCAGTCCCAATCCGTAGGCCAAGGCAATCTGTTTGTAAAATTCATTAAGCTTGAATACGCCGCCGGGTTGGTTTTCATAGTCTCGTATTGTCCAGATGTTGCCGGCATCCAAGAAAACTCCGAGTTCAAGTACCCAGAACAGCTTTGCCCGGTATTCAAGGTTGATGTCAAGCCTTATGTCGCCACATTGGTAAATGAAATTGTTTACCGAATTGGAGCCATCGAAACTTCCGGGGCCAAGTGTCCTCACACCCCAGCCTCTTACGCTGTTTGCTCCTCCCGAGTAGAACCTTTTTTCAAAAGGCAGCATTGTGGAATTGCCATATGGGATCGCGACCCCGGCACCGACATGGAATGCTATTGAGTTGCGAGGGTTGAAAGAATGGGTTAGTGAATAATCGGCATCAAATTTTACATATTGCGAATAACTGATGCCGAATACTTTGTAAGTATCGTTTTCTTTTGCTTGATTAATCACATTAGATATGCCGTAGAGCAGGTTGCCGGCAGTTTCGGCGGCTGCTCTTATCGTGTACACATTCCTTTGGAAACTTGAGGCAAGTGGCGATGCTTGCTGCTTGTTGGAGTGGTAGTAGGAATATCCCATTCTCATAATGAAGTGGTCTTCATAAGAATACCGTAACAATGGATTGGTTATGTCTTCGAGGAAGTCGGAACGACTGTCGGGCAAGTACACATAGCTTATGTCCAACAGGTTGAAGGTGTGTCGAGTCCTCACCGAATTTTTCTTTTCGGCCCAATGGTATTTCCAACCTATGCCGGCAATGACACGAGTGTATTCGGGTCGTTCTTGATAGTTGAACGATGTCAAGAATTCGGTCGATGCCAGGATTTTTTGCTTGAAACTCTTTTTAAGGAACGGGAATTGGAATTTAGGGAATGTTATTCCGATGTCGCCTGCATATTCCGAGTAGTTGTCGTTGATGAGTCCCGACAAGTCGCCTGAAAGACTTTCGTAAGAGGCACGGAACTTTACGCTGAGTTCTTCCGAGCCTTTTGCGATGTTGCGGTGGTCGTAAGACGCTCCTATGCCGAATCCGAGGTCTCCTTCCGAGTTTGTGCCTTCAAGTGACAATGATACTGTCTGTGATTTGCCTTTTGTGAGAAGGAAGAATGCGTCTACCCAGATTTTGCCGTCAATGCGTCCTATCGGCACGACTTCGGCATTTATGAATTTCAATATGCCAAGCCGCCCGAGAGCTTGATAAGTCTTGTCGATTTCAGATGAGTTGTACATTTCACCGGGAGTCACGAAATTGCATTCTTCGATGACTGATGGCCTGATGTAATGTTCATCGTAGAGAATCGACAGATTGTGAAATTCTATAGTGTCTCGGGCTTCATATTGCCCAGTTTCGTGCATTACGAGAGGGTCGTAATTTGTTACAAAAGTTACATTTCTCACGAAGAACGGCTCATGCTTTGTGTAATATGGAAGTTTCTCGTTTTTATATGGGGGCATGGTGTTGAGTGTGAGGTTTACATCCTTTTCCCCGGCAGCGGTGTCGGCCGTGAAAGTGATGTATTCCTTGTTGAAGGCATAATATCCGTTTTGTCGCAACAGCTCGGTGATACGTTGCCTTTCAAGGTCGAGATTGTTCCGGTCGAACAGTGCGCCGGGTTTTATCGCGAAATTAGAAGAATCGGCAAGTATCAGCGTTCGCAGCGTGTCGTTAGGTATGTTGTAGGTAATCGACCCTATGTAATGAGGCTCATTAAGGGTGATATTGTATGTAACATCTATTTTGCGCTTTTTTTTGTTTACGACAGTGTCGAAACTAACTGTCGAGTTCATGAATCCCCTGTTCACGAGGGCAGTTTGGAGTTGGTGTACAGAAGCATCGGTAAGGTCCTGGTTGTAGATTACCGGGGGAGTGCCTACCCGTTGTATCCACTTGTTTGCCCATTTGGTACTGTCATGGCCCGACAGGTTGTAAAACCACAATTGCAACTTCAATCCACCGAGCACGCTGTGGTTGGGAGTCTGGCGCAGATAGCTTGAAAGGTCGTTTTTGCTTATTTTGTCGTTTTTGTCGCTAATATTTATGTTCACATTGTCAAGCAGGTATTTGCCTTGAGGCACATGCTTGGTCAAGTTGCAGGCAACCATGAATGTCATTGCGACGACGGTACATGTCGCAATGGCCAGTTTTTGGAGTCGGCGTCTTGTATGGATGTGAAACATCTGGTCAAGATTGTAAATATCTTGGCAAAATTAATAAAAAAGTGTGGTGTGATATTGTTTTTCATGTTGTATTTACAATCTTTATCCTTTTCGGCAGTTGCAAGCGTGATATTTTGCAAGCGTGTAATTCTCATTTGTCGTAATTAAATAAAAGTTTATCTTTGCAAGTATGTAGACAGTCTGTTTGTTTCTGTCGGGTTAAAATGTTAAAAAGATATGCAATACAATATGAAAAAGAATTTTCAAGCCGTATTCATGGCACTGGTAGTTGCCATATCGGGCATGTTTACTGTGAGCGGGGGTGAAAAATATGAAGAGGTCAACGAAGAGTGGCAACATGCCATATTGGCGGCCGTAGATTCATTTCCTGAAAACGGAGGATATTATACAGGACGAAACTCGACAAAAGATTTTCCGCGCACGGCATGGAGAGCCATGAACGAAGCTTTCGGAATGCGTCCAAGCGACATGGTGCCTGTTCTTGACATGAAAAAAGCGCAGCCGTCGTTTTGCTCGTCGGCGACTTACATGGCATTTTTGAAAGGATTGAAGATATGGGATGAAGGAAATGACGAGGAAACTATATCCAACCTTTCGTGGTTTTACTTGAAGCCTTATTGCGGAGTCACAGATCTTGTAAACAGCCAAGGCTATAATCAGGATGACGGGGAAGGCTTTTGGGGCATGGCCAATGCTAACGGTCCCGGCATGGCCGTGCTTGTAAAGGAGAGTGATGCCGGATTTAGTTTTATGGGGTATCGAGGAGCAAAGACCGAGAAATACCGTGAAAACGATGATGAGGTGTATATGACCGATGAGCAATGGAGAAATGACCCTGTGTGGAGATATGCCCGAAAAGGCGATTTCATGAAGATTTTTTGGAACAGGAATGAAACCGACAATAGCGACAGTGGCGCGATAATAGGAGTCAACAGCAATCCATCGGACGAACAGGAGCATGGGCACAGTGTTATTTTCTTGGGATATGATGATTTGGGAAATGTGATATATTGGAGCTCAAACGGCCCCGGAGAGAATCCCAAGGAAATGGGCTATGGTGTGGCGACATGTGATAAATTGAGGATACAGCGTGTTGTGTTTACTCGCATAACCAAACCTGAAAAGTTTACCAACATAAAAAAATCTAAGGCAAATAAAAAGCACGAGTGGCTCAACAGCCTCGCAGGCAAGCACCACGGAACCACAAAGGAATTGAAGAAATATTGCGGTATAGATTAAAGGACATAAATGGCATATTTCTTTGTGCATGGGCAAATATGTGAAAAAAATATCAAATTTTCTCTGATTTGCTTGAAAAGTATAGCATAAAATTGAATTTTGATATAAAAAATTTGCATCTTAAAATATTCCTGCATACCTTTGCGTCGATAACTTATAGCAAGAGTTAAGTATATGCAATCTTCTATTATTAATATCATTCCGATTTTGTCCTTGATTCTGGTCGTCAGCGTCGTGGAAATTTTGGTGTGATATGATGGAGGATTCTACTTGCCTGAAGTGGTAAAAAATAATTGTTTATAAAATATTGATTAAGACCTTTCCTCCATTCAAGGTATTTAATGGCGGAAAGGTCTTTTTGATTGGGCTATTGTGACAAATATTTCAGTGGCCGTGTTGAAACAAAGGAAAATTAAAAGCATATAGTTTAGGAAGAGTATGAGCATTCCGTTAAGAAGTACCATATCGACGCAAGGTCGCCGAATGGCAGGGGCGAGAGCCCTGTGGCGAGCCAATGGCATGAAGAATGAACAAATGGGGAGGCCAATCATAGCCATCGTCAATTCGTTCACGCAATTTGTACCCGGACATACGCATTTGCATGAAATCGGGCAGATAGTGAAATCCGAAATCGAAAGTTTAGGATGTTTCGCAGCCGAGTTCAACACGATTGCGATAGACGACGGCATTGCGATGGGGCATTCGGGAATGCTTTATTCGCTTCCATCAAGAGACTTGATTGCCGACAGTGTCGAATACATGGTAAATGCACATTGTGCTGACGCGATGGTGTGCATAAGTAACTGCGACAAAGTTACGCCGGGTATGCTCATGGCTGCCATGCGGCTAAATATTCCGACTATATTCGTGTCGGGCGGCCCGATGGAAGCCGGACATCTTGGCTCGCGCTCGCTTGACTTGATTGATGTCATGGTTGACGCTGCCGATGACAGCATAGACGATGCTGCCGTGAAGCAAGTTGAAGACAACGCTTGCCCTACATGTGGTTCTTGCTCGGGAATGTTTACGGCCAATTCGATGAATTGCCTTGTGGAAGCGATAGGCCTTGCTCTTCCCGGCAATGGCACTATTGTTGCCACGCATTCCAATCGTATAGGCTTGTTTAAGCGTGCAGCCAAGCAAATAGTGGAAAATTGCCACGCATATTATGATAAAGAAGATGCGAGCGTGTTGCCTCGAAGCATAGCAAGCCGTCAATCCATATTAAATGCGATGACACTTGATATTGCAATGGGGGGAAGCACCAATACAGTATTGCACTTGCTGGCTGTGGCTAATGAAGCCGGTGCCGATTTCTCAATGAAAGACATAGATGTATTGTCGAGAAAAACACCGGTGCTTTGTAAAGTCGCTCCTAATTCTAAATATCACATCGAAGATGTAAACCGAGCTGGTGGCATAATGTCGATTATGGGAATTCTTGCCGGACGAGGCCTTGTTGAAACTGGATTGAAACGCGTCGACGGGTTAACACTTGGCGAAGCTATTGACCGTTATGCAATAGAAGGAAAGTCGTTCGGTGCCGAGGCCGAATCATTATGGAAGAGCGCCCCGGCAGGGGTACGTTCGATTACACTCGGCGGACAAAGTTCTTGTTATAACGAACTTGATACTGATCGTTCAAACGGTTGCATAAGGGATTTTGAACATGCCTATGTCATGGATGGCGGATTGTCGGTTTTATATGGCAACATTGCCCAGGACGGATGCGTGGTTAAGACTGCCGGAGTAGACGAAAGTATTTTTCATTTTAGGGGAACTGCTAAGGTGTTTATTTCCCAAGAAGATGCCGTTGAAGGAATTCTAGGCGGCAAGGTCAATGCCGGTGATGTGGTAGTGATAATTTACGAAGGTCCTAAAGGTGGGCCGGGAATGCAAGAAATGTTATATCCGACATCCTATATAAAATCACGTCACCTTGGCAAGTCGTGCGCCTTGATTACCGACGGAAGGTTCTCGGGCGGCACATCGGGGCTGTCGATAGGACATATATCACCCGAAGCTGCACGGGGTGGCAATGTAGGGCTGCTGAAGGATGGAGACATTATCGACATAAACATACCGGAACGAAGCATAAATGTCCTGTTGAGCGATGAAGAACTCATGTCGCGCCGCAGTGCAGAAGAAGCGAAGGGCAAGGATGCTTTCAAGCCTCTCGGTCGCAACAGGATCGTATCAAAGGCGTTGCAGGCATACGCATCGATGGTCATGTCGGCCGATCGTGGAGGCGTAAGAGAATAAGCAGTCGGGATACATAATGACTGTGCAGTGTGAAATAATAAAGAAAAATAATAATAAAGATGGATAATTATATATCAGGGTCGGAGGCATTGATAAGGTCGTTGATAGGAGAGGGTGTGGACACCATATTCGGTTATCCGGGTGGAGCAATTATCCCGGTATTTGACTGTTTATATGACTACAAAACCCAATTGCGTAACATCCTTGTCAGACATGAGCAAGGTGCCATCCATGCCGCTCAAGGTTATGCCCGCATATCAGGGCGTACGGGTGTAGTTGTGGTTACATCCGGGCCTGCTGCGACCAATGTGATTACGGGGCTTGGTGATGCCATGATGGACAGTACGCCACTTGTTGTCATTACCGGTCAAGTGGGAAGTAGCTTGCTTGGCTCGGACGCATTTCAAGAAATAGATGTGATAGGCATAACTCAGCCTATCACGAAATGGAGTTACCAAATACGCAGTGCCGAAGATTTGAAATGGGCTGTGCCTCGTGCATTCTATATAGCCTCGACCGGCCGACCGGGACCTGTTGTGCTTGATTTTGCCCAAAATGCGCAAGTTGAGAAAATCGAATGGACAGGATATCGGAAATGCCACTTTGTAAGGTCATATGATCCGTATCCGAAAGTAGATGAAACTAAAATTGCCATGGCTGCAGATATGATTGACAAGGCGGAGCGTCCGTTGATAGTTGCAGGGCATGGTGTGGAGATTTCCAATGCTGAGAAAGAACTTGTGGCGCTTGCCGAGAAAGCAGGCATACCTGTAATAACGACCCTTCTCGGATTGTCTACAATTGCGTCGGCGCATCCTCTTTTCAAGGGCATGATAGGGATGCATGGAAATGTGGCTGCCAATATTGCCGTGGGCAAGTGTGACTTGTTGTTGGCCGTGGGAATGAGATTTGACAATAGGGTCACAGGCGATGTCTCTTGTTTTGCCAAGAATGCAAAGATTATACATGTCGATGTAGATTCTTCCGAATTCGGGAAAATAATAAAGCCCGATTGTACAATTCATGGCGATGCAAAACCTGTATTGGAGCAACTTTTGTCAAAAGTCGGGCAAGTTGTTCATGAAGATTGGGTGAAAAGTTTCGAAGCCGATGAAAAATTGGAGGTAGAAAAGGTATTCAAGCAAGAATTGGAACCGGCTGATGGGTTGACGATGGGTATTGTTGCAAGGAAAGTGGCCGAAGCTGCCGGTGAAGGTGCTGTGCTTGTTACCGATGTAGGACAGAATCAGATGCAGTCGGCACGATATTTCCTTTATTCACATCCACGCAGCATCATCACGTCGGGAGGACTTGGCACAATGGGATTCGGGCTTCCTGCGGCAATCGGAGCGAAGTTTGGCGCTCCCGAGCGTACCATTTGTTTCTTTACAGGAGACGGCGGCATCCAGATGACCGTGGAAGAGCTTGGCGTAATATTGGAATACAACGTCAATGTCAAGATTGTCATTCTTAACAATAACTTCCTTGGCATGGTAAGGCAATGGCAAGACTTGTTCTATAACAAACGCTTCTCATCGACGGCACTTGTAAATCCTAATTTTGTCATGCTTGCCAATGCGTATGGCATTCCGGCCGAAGATGTAGAGACCAAGGACGAGCTTGACGGAGCCATTGCCCGAATGCTTGCGCATGATGGAGCTTATGTGTTGAATATAAATATCAATCCCGAAGAACTGGTTTATCCTATGATTCCTGTGGGAGCCCCTTTGGACAACATAATATTGAACAAGGGTGAAAGATACCAAAATTGAATGAGTTATGGAGAATAAAGGAATGTTATATACTGTAACCGTGTTTTCAGAAAACAGGGTTGGTTTGTTAAACCAGATATCAATTATTTTCACCAGGCGCAAGTTGAACATTGAGTCGCTCTCTGTTTCACCTTCGTCCATAAAGGGTGTGCATAAGTTTACCATAACCACATATTCCGACCGTGATACAATCGACAAGCTCGTAAAACAGATTGAAAAGCGCATCGACGTGTTGAAATCGTTTTACTATACCGATGATGAGATTGTTTATCAAGAAGTGGCTTTGTATAAAGTGCCTACCATCCAGTTGCTTGATGAAAGGAATGTGGAAGCCATAATAAGAAAGCATAATGCAAGGATTCTGGAAGTCACGCGCGAATACACTGTGATAGAAAAAACCGGGCATGACGATGAAACTGAAGCCCTGTTTGAGGAACTGAAGCAGTATGACATAAGGCAATTTGTGCGCAGCGGGCGTGTCGCTGTCACAAAATCGCCCGAAGAATATGTGACGATGTATATCGAGGAACGTGCAAAGCAAAAAGAGGAGACCGATAGACAATGGACGAATCAAAGTGCCGGCAACATGTGACAGCAATATATACGCGTGAGTTTTTTCTTGCTGCCGGGGAATGCAATGCCGAGAAAGCGATGTCGTTGACCATGCTGGTGAATCGCATAATACGCGTAGCTACCGAACATGCCAACATGCTCGATGTGGGATATGCCAATCTCACGCCAATGGGCAAAGGGTGGGTCTTGTCAAAGCTGGCGTTGGAGATGAAGCGTTATCCGCATGTGAATGAACAGTATCGAATTGTTACATGGATAGAAGGTATCGATAGATTCTTGTGCTCACGCAATTTTGTCATTTACGACGGAGCGGGATGCGAACTCGGACATGTGCGCTCGTTGTGGGTAGTGATAGATTTCGGCACACGCATGATGTGCGACATAACATCGCTTGGCGACCGCATGTTGGTACCATCGGCCGGCGATGTGCCTCAATGCCCCATCATGAAGCCTACGCGCATAAGGCTGGCTACGACAAATCACATGTCGACCTATGTTTTCAAGTATTGCGACGTGGATTTTAACCGCCATGTCAATACAGTAAGATACATAGAGGCTTTCATGAATTGCTGGCCGCTTGAGCATTATGACAATTATATGGTGAGCCGGTTTGAAATTTCATTTGTGAAAGAATGCCTGTATGGAATGGAAGTCAATGTGAGAATCGACGATACCGACAAGCTGGATTGCAATGCTGAGATTGAAAGCAGAGGCGTGACATATTGCAAGGCAAGATTTTTGTTCAAGGAATTAAAGTTTCATAATGAAGATTATTAATGTCATTTATAACATATCAATACAAAATTTAAAATTATGGCAATATTGAATTTTGGCGGGGTTGACGAAAAGGTCGTAACCCGCGATGAATTTACACTGGAAAAAGCAAGGGAAGTTTTGAAAGACGAAACGATAGCCGTAATCGGTTATGGCGTGCAAGGACCCGGTCAAAGCCTTAATTTGCGTGACAATGGTTTCAATGTCATTGTAGGTCAGCGCAAAGATAGCAAGACTTGGGACAAGGCTGTTGCCGACGGCTGGGTTCCGGGAGAGACTTTGTTTGAGATAGAAGAAGCAGCAAAGCGTGCAACGATAATCGAATATTTGCTGTCGGATGCGGCACAGATTGCCTTGTGGCCGACAGTTAAGAAGCATCTTACTGCCGGCAAGGCTTTGTATTTCTCTCATGGTTTCGGCATAACATATAGCGAAAGGACCGGAATCGTACCTCCAAGCGACATTGATGTGATAATGGTGGCTCCTAAAGGATCAGGTACTTCGTTGCGCACTATGTTCTTGCAAGGCCGCGGCATCAATTCAAGTTATGCCGTGTATCAAGATGCTACCGGCCGTGCTTTGGATCGCTGCCTTGCTCTTGGCATAGGCGTAGGTTCGGGTTATTTGTTCGAGACTACGTTCAAACGTGAAGTGTATAGCGACCTTACGGGTGAGAGGGGCTCTTTGATGGGAGCAATCCAAGGCTTGCTATTGGCTCAATATGAAGTGTTGCGTGAAAATGGTCATACTCCATCGGAAGCTTTCAATGAGACAGTGGAAGAACTTACTCAATCGCTTATGCCATTGTTTGCAGCCAAGGGTATGGACTGGATGTATGCTAATTGCTCGACTACTGCTCAACGTGGCGCACTCGACTGGATGGGTCCGTTCCACGACGCGATAAAGCCTGTTATGCAAAAACTTTATGAAAGTGTGAAATCGGGTAATGAAGCTCAAATATCAATCGATACCAACAGCCAGCCTGATTATCGTGAGAAATTGAACGCGGAACTTAAAGCTTTGCGCGAAAGCGAAATGTGGCGCACCGGTGAGACAGTGCGCAAGTTGCGTCCTGAAAATAATTGATGTCAGTCGTCAATATGAAAATGGAGAGAGCCTCAAAAAAGGCTCTCTCCATTTTTATTGGATGTAATTTGAATTATGAATCAAATCGTAATTGCTCTATTTGAGCTTTTCGCCAATGCGTCAGAAGTAGAAATTCTGGTGCTTGCGGTTGTATAGCAACATCCCTTCGGCAACTTCGCGAGCACATTCTTCTCCGGCTGCTTTTGCCACGATGGCAAGAGCAAATGCCGTTGCAGTAGCGGGCCCGTTTGCAGTTATGATGTTTCCGTCTTGGCAAACCGGCATGTAACCTTTCTTTGCCGACTTCATTGTCTCTTCAAATCCCGGGTAGCATGTTGCTTCACGTCCGTCGAGAATGCCGAGTGGTGCAAGTACAACTGCTGGTGAAGCGCAGATGGCTGCAATATTGCCACCATGGCTGTGGTGAGAAACAAGTAAATCGTTAAGAGGTTTGAATTCTGCTAAATTGTTGGCTCCGGGAAGTCCTCCCGGCAGAATCAGCCATTCGGCGTCAGCAAAATTTGTTTCATTAAACAAGTTGTCGGCTTTAATAGTGATTCCATGAGCGCCTGTCACGTCAAGATTAGATGAGATTGAAACAGTGTTTAATTTTAGTCCGGCTCGTCGCATAATGTCGATTGGAGCAATCGCTTCTACTTCTTCAAAACCTTCTGCTAAAAATAAATAAGATGTGTTCATAATGGAGAAGAATTATAATTAATAAAATATATACCATTACAAATTTAAAGAATTATTTTTGATTACCAAGTTTCTTGTTTGTTATTTTGTTAAATTTGCGTCATATTTATCATGATATGCGGCAAAATTCAAAAAATAGCTTGAGATGGTTTTTTGTGGCGACACTGGCTG
>ULUG01050521.1_pt1 | contig 75064 bp, 49 predicted proteins | sample 1958331 | NCBI WGS metagenome assembly ULUG01 (sample SAMEA4835755, study PRJEB28245) | human gut metagenome | biome: gut microbiome; material: fecal sample | place: Denmark | collected 2008
TCCCGAGTGGCCAAAGGGGACAGACTGTAAATCTGCTGCGTAATGCTTCGATGGTTCGAATCCATCTCCGCCCATTTTATTTTTTTGCCGCGGGGTGGAGCAGTCTGGAAGCTCGTCGGGCTCATAACCCGAAGGTCATAGGTTCAAATCCTGTCCCCGCTATTTTTATGTAAGCCCAGATAGCTCAGTTGGTAGAGCAGAGGACTGAAAATCCTCGTGTCGCTGGTTCGATTCCAGCTTTGGGCACTGAATTATGAAACTCAATCTTTTCGTAAGGTTGGGTTCTTTTTTTGTTCGTGGGATTATAACACAGAAAGTGAGGTAATCCTATATGCAGAAAATTACAATGTCTAAAGTTTCAACTCCTACTATTGAAGAAGCATTTGAATTGTTTCTTCGTAAGTGTCGTGTCAAAAATCTGACAGAATTATCAATTGAAAGTTACAAAAAGAAGATGGTTCATTTCAATGAGTTCTTGAATGGGGAAACAAATCTTTCCAGTATTACATCTGTCACAATAGATGATTATATCTTATGGCTCAGAGAGAACACAGAAGCAAATGATATTACCATTAACTCCTACTTGCGATCTGTAAGAGCATTTCTGTACTACTGTATGGACTGCAATTACATACCAACATTTAAGATACAACTTATCAAAGCAGAGAAGAAAATTAAAGAAACCTATACAGATGAAGAGTTGCAGCGTTTATTAGTTAAACCAGATACAAATAATTGCACATTCTCTTGCTATAAAACGTGGGTATTTGAGAATTATCTTCTTGCTACAGGTAATCGTATCTCTACGGCTTTGAATGTCCGTATATGTGACATTAACTTTGAGGATGGGACAATTAACCTATGCAAGACAAAGAACCGTAAACAGCAGATTATACCACTCTCAAATACGCTTGCTGAAATCCTTCAGGAATATTTGCTTGTCCGTGGTGGAGAAGGTTCTGATTATCTGTTCTGTAATGAATATGGACAGAAAGCAATAGAGAGAACTTATCAGCAGTTGGTTAGAAGATATAACATCAAGAGAAATGTTAATAAAACTTCCTGTCATCTATTCCGGCATACATTTGCTAAACAGTGGATTCTTGCTGGCGGTGATATGTTTCGTCTACAGAAGATACTTGGTCATAGTGACCTTACTGTTACAAAAGAATATGTAGCAATGTTCGGTCAGGATTTACAGATGGACTTTGAGAGATTTAATCCGTTAGATAATATGGCAAACAGACAGAAAGTGAGGATGTAACAATGAAAAAATGGATCAAGGCAGACAACGGCAGAGTAACACAGGTAATTGAATTTGATGATGGTTCAAAGTTAGAACTGCCATTAGATAAGAATGGTAATTTGAAATGGTTTGATGATAGCAAACTAATCAAGAAACCAAGTGATTTTCTAGGGTGACAACAACCCCCAATAAATCCCTACTGTTGTCCAAATATCGTGACAACGATAGGGATAAAAGTGGGGTAGTTGTGACACATATTAGTAGTAGATAAGAGTTAATAATAGACAAGTGATACCACTCGTTTTCAACGAGATGTTATTCTTTGGATTTATTATTGTTTTGTTTTGGAAAGGAGAGATACATGAATTATGCGAATGTATTTGGTCGTACACAGAAACAGTTTGATATGACCATGAACAGAGAGAAGATTACAGTTGCAGATTTCTTCAACTCAGATATTAAGTATGATGTATTCTTCCGTAGGAATCAGCGTAGTACCACATCACAAGGCAAGGTTAGATTTTTCTATGCTCAGAGTACACCTATTGAGATTGGAACAATCTTTATTTTAAACGGAAGTAATTTTATTGTTACTTCTAAAGATGGAATTGAGAGCAATATATATTTTACTTCTCTTGCAGTGAAATGTGATACAACATTTGTTGTTCAATCAGAGAATAAGTATATAGATGTTCCTATGTCTGTTGTATCGGATAAATGGACTGTGGCTCATGGAAGTGTATTCAGTATGGTCAATGGTGCTGTGGCTATGTTTACACAGGATAATTCTGTTGCAAGAGATATTGCAGTAGATAATAAATATTATGCCTTTGGTGGCTATTATAAGGTCGGTAATACATTCTTTAATAATGGAATGGCTTACTTCTATTTGGAACGTCAGGCGATGCCAAAGGATAATTATAAGACGGTATATACAGGTGTTACCACATTGGATATAAATGAGAGTACCACATATCAGTTGACCTATGTTGTGACCAACAATGGGAATGTTGTGGATAATCCATCTATAACATATTCATCTTCTGATGAAACTGTTGCGAGTATCTTGCTTTCATTGAGCATTGGACAGATGTATTTACAAGTATCTCATATTGGAATGTATATTATCCAACATATGTTGAGCATTGGAGCAATGAGGGTGCAGATGAGCATTTAGTATCTACTACTATGGCTGTTGGTCTGCCTATTCATTATCATAACTTTAGTGATGAGGATTATAACTATGGAGTAAGTGTTCTTACTGATATTAAACTTATTATGGATGAATTAGAAGATATTATGAGTAAGATGGGTGATGCTATTTACGTTAATTCACTCAATCCAATGAATGTAGCTATCGGACAGAGAATTGAGAGTTCTATTCCGGCAGATGCAGTTGGTTATGTGATAAATTTGGATGCCGGGGACTATAAGACAGTTAGTGCTTCTATGGATTATAATACGATTAAATTGTATCTGGATAACCTTAAACAGATGCTTAATGATATTAGTTGTATTCCTAGTGTATTAGGTTCTAGTACCAATATAGCTAATGTTAGTTCTGTTGCTATGCAGATTTTATATGCTATGGCACAGGTCAATGCGGATGAGACAAAGAAATGGCTTAATATTGGATTTAGAGAGAGATTTGAACGCTTTAAGAAGATCCTGAGTATGCAAGGTATTAGCGTAGAGAGAGACGTTGATGTTATCTATAATGTATCTATGCCGGTTGCTACTACTGAGATGATTGCTAATCTGAAGGCATTGCAGGAAATGGGAGCAATTAGTGCGGAAACAATTATGGAAAAGAGTGATATTGTCAGTGATGTAGAGGTTGAAAAGAAGCGTTTGAGTGGTGAAAATGTTTCACAGAAGGTTGATGATCCTAGTGAAATAGTAGGAAATGAATAAATGCTTCACGGAGTGAAGTTTTTTACACATCTATATGTGGTATTTCAACATAAATGTGCACACTATATATATGACGCATTTGCTTTGCAGGTCATTAGGTTTAGTGACTAAACACATCCAAACTGGTCAGAATCAGGCGAAAAATATACCCTAATATTTACACTATTATGGTATGTTCTAAGCTGGTGCTACGGTATTTCCACATTTTTCCGTGGGATTGTGCTATATCTGCTGGGTAATAAGTGTGTAAATTGCGCTTTCATGTGGATTTATTCGTAGGACTTCTAATCTCACGAACGATTTTAGGGTGATTTGAGCCGATTTTGGTGTTAAATGTGACCTGATGTAGGGTAATAGAGCCGAAAATATGGCTGTGAAAATCCATTGTGCAATATGTACAAAGAGGTGAATGGGTGCTTATCGTGCAATGCGGAGAAAATACAGTGCTATTTTTGTACAATATGACGGAACAGAAACCTTGAAAATTTTTGAGAGTTTTGTGAATTTTTAAGAAAACTTAGAAACAATTTGGCTAATTGCCTGACAATTAAAAATGCTAAATTTTTGTGAATTTTTTGTGTTGCCCCTTGACTTTTAAAATTTTTTTCCTTAATCAGAAAAATCCCCACAGCAAAATTTTTGAGAAGTTCATCCAGAACTAGAATCTACATTGCCGTATCAACTAAATGGTTGTATCACCTTATCACAACCTTTACAAAGGTTCTAGACCATCATGAACTAATCTCGTTTGACCGAATTTGGTAAAACGGTTGAAACAGTTGCCGAAGATTTATTCAACATCAGTCAGGTATGCACACAATGCACTTTCCCTAAAATAAGATGTCCAACATCAAGACACCCTACTTTCTCAACTTATCTATTAAATGTGAGACCAGTTCTACGGATTCATCATCAAGACCAGTAACATCCACAGTCCTCTTATCTGTAATTCCTAAGAGATAATCTGTAGAGACATGGAATATACGAGCCAACTTTATCAATGCTTCATATGAAGGATAACGACTTCCTGCTTCGTAGGAAGATACAGCACTAATGGCTAATCCTATCCTATCTGCTACTTGCTTTTGAGTTAATTTATTCTCAGTCCTGAGAGATCGTAATTTTTCTCCCATATTCACCAACTGTATCACCTACTTTCACTGATAATATATCAATTAGCGTTTCCAAGCTGGTGAAAAATTTTTCCACAATACGGAAAATGCGTTGAAAACACCTACAGTTGATGGTACAATTTATCATATAAATAAATATACGATACCTTTTGAAAGGGGAGATTCTATGAAAAAGAAAGTTATTAGTGAAATTATATTTATTTTGATTTGTGTAGGGATGATAGGAATATTCACAGGATGTTCTAGCGATGATGATTATAAGGATACTTTGAATAGTGGGCTAAATAAATATTATAACGGCGAGGAAATGAATAAGAGTGAATACAATGCGGTAAAAAGTTATAATAAATGGAAGGATAAACAGAGTAATAAAACATACAGTGATTGGGATAATTGATAATAGAAAAAATCTGGAAGTAGAACCAAAGCGATTTCTATTGCTTCATTGTTTTGGCGTTGTTACTATGCTTAAATCATGAATCGAACCAAGAAATAATCAGTAGCAGAAGGAACATAAAGAAACAGTAGACACATATAAAATATAAATCATAAGGATGATTGAAAAGGGTATAGAGGTGCTAGGTGAAATTCATGGGTTGAGGATCAAAAACTTGAAAATGATGGGGTTCTCCAGATGGATATAGATAAAAATCATGCGTATTAGGATAATGAGAAGGAGTGTGGCGTTATGGCACTTGTTAAATGCCCTGAGTGTGGTAAAGAAAATGTATCTGATAGTGCAGATGCCTGTCCAAATTGTGGGTTTGGCATTAAGGTTTTTTTTCAGAAAAAAAAGGAATCCGAATTAAATAGACGACGATATGAAGAAAAATTAAAGAGTATTCCGAAACCAGAGGAACCTTCTTTCAGTTGGGGAACATTCTGGACTGTAGGATGGATTGGGTTCATTGGATTTTTTTTTGGAGTCCCAGTAGGATTTACGACGCTGATTATTTTTGGAATTATTGCATACTTAATAGCAAGAAGTGACTATAAAGAAGAATTAAAAAAATATCAATTAGCAATGACTGATTTTGAAAAATATCAACGTCAAGAATTAATGGAGCGACAAATGAGAGCCGCTAGGAAAGCAGCAGAAGAAGCAGCGAAGCCAAGATGTCCTCAGTGTAATTCGACAAATGTTGAAAGAATATCTACAGTAAGCAGAGCCACTTCTATAGCAATGACAGGCCTTGCATCAAAAAAAATTGGAAAACAGTATAAGTGTAAAAATTGTAAGCATATGTGGTAACAATGAGGATTATAATGTATTGGATAACGACCTCCCAAAGGTTAGACAAAAATCTAGCAATTGGAGGTCGTTTTTTATTGCAAAAAATAAGCATCATCCATTATATGAATGGAAGATGCTTATTTCACTTTTGTCTCTGCTTTTTCTATAAATACAAATATTATTATATAACATAAAATAGGTAAAATTCAAGCAATATTATAATAAGGAAAGGAGACACACATGAAAGTATTAGATAGATTAAAGATGGAGTTATCCAATCAACAGTATTTTTCTGATGAGCAGTACACGCAGTTTCTAACAGAGAACTCATTAACTCCGACAGATGAATATGATAAATCAACAATGCAGAAGTCATTACTGTTTACAGTTGTTGATGTACTTGAAGCTGTTACAAATGACATAGATCTCATGACAGGTATCAGTACAGAGTTCTCTAACATTGGACAGGCGTATGCGTTCTTAGAAGCAAGAATACAACAGGTGAAAGATAAGATTGCAGCCATTCCAGAACCAGAGGATGATTATTCTTGTTTCTCTCTTATGTATACAAGTGGTGATGGAGTACCGCCTAAGAAAAATACATCAACTGGTGATTCATGTGAATGTGATGATATTAAGTCAATATCAGATAACGAGATCGACTCGTGGTTTTAGTGGAAAGGAGAGCAAATGGATAAGCAATATTTAGATGTAGAAGGTGGAAAACATCTTACAAATAAATTAAAAGAATATGTTCAAAGTAAAATAGACGATATTCCTAGTGGTGGAACAGTAGATCTTACTGATTACTATACAAAAGCAGAAGTAAATAAGATTGTCAGCAATATTTCTATTGGTGGTTCTGACACAGGTAAGGATGGTGTTGGTATTGCTAGTATGGAACTAGTCAACTATGAACTTATTGTAACACTGACAGATGGTACAGAGCATAATCTTGGAAATATTCGTGGAGAAAAAGGAGAACAGGGTGTACAAGGTGAAAAAGGAGCAGATGGTACAAATGGCAACGATGGATTTTCACCTACTGTAGAAGTTACAAATATAACAGATGGACATAAGGTTACGATTACTGATAAAAATGGTGCCAAATCATTCGATGTAAAGGATGGTAAAGATGGTACAAGTGGAAGTGGTTCGACTGATTTGTCAGGATATTATACTAAAGAAGAAATAGATAATAAATTAGATTCCATAGAAGTAGAACCAACTAAGGATTTATTATATGAGACAGTCGTAGCCAATGGTGGTGCTGTTAAAGAAACAAAAACAATAGAAGTTCCAGTTGATGACAATTTTTCTGACATTATCCTTCAAACTGCTAATGGTTATGAAATTCAACCAGATGAAAATGGCTATTTTTATGTTCGATTAAATAAAACACAAGAAGAGTTAAACGCCGAATTGGCAGACCAGAATGATAAGGGACGTTTTCATTATCTTTTGGCTTCATCATTTAATCCATCAGATTATACATTAACTAATCCGGATTTAGAAAAAAGATTAAAAAATGGGGAGAAATTTTATTCCATTATTGCTACAAAGAATAATGGTAAAAATACTGGAATCTTTTTTGTTACCACGTTTTATAACACGGCAAATATTGGAAGTGACGGTTTGCATTATAAGAATTTTTATACCATTTATAGGAAAATCACAAATGATGGTTGGTTTGATCGGTATGAAGAAATGAAGAATATTAAATATATATGTGATGGAAAATTTTATAATAACGATATAACCCTCAGCGATACATCATCATATTTCTATAACAGTAAATTAGACAATAGTATTATTTGTGAATATGTTAAATCCGGAGAATCATATACATATACGGTTGACGATAATAAAATCACAATTTCTGAGAGTATATCTTCAGTTGATTTTTCTAAACATATGCTAGATACTTATTTGACTCATAAATCTGTTCAGTTGCAGACAGATGTGCATTATACTCTTGCTGAATGGGGAAATAAATTAGATAATTGCAATGGACAAGATGGACAAGATGGACAAGATGGCATATCACCTACTGTTACAGTAACCAAAGAGGGAAAAGTTGCTACAATCACGTGCACTGATGTTAATGGTATAACGACAGCAACAATTTCAGATGGAAAAGACGGAGTATCTGGTGGGACATCAAGTGGCGGTTCTTCTATCACCTATGCGTATGATACAGAAATTCCAACTGGCGAAACATGGATTGATGGTAAGCCAATTTATCTTAAAGTGTTTCATATAGAAGGTTTAGAATCTCAATCTAAAATAATGGAATCTAAGCAATATTATAAACAAACTAGGTTTGCTGATGCTATCATATCAATAAATCCAACATGGTATTCTTATAGTGTATCATCTACTGGTGGTTTTATGGCTGATGTTACTTCACAGATAAGTCCAACTTCAAGCGCAACTTCTGTTGCCAACAACATAAATGATTATGTTATTGGGCATATGATGTGGTGTGAAGCATATAATGATAAAAGTTTTTACATTATAATTGGACGTGGGAATGCAAGATACACGGCATCTTGTGATGTATTTATAAGGTACACTAAGTTATAATTGACGTAACTCATTTACTGTGTTACTATTGAGATGTTCGTAAGGTTAATCCCACGAGCAACTTACAAAAAGATTTTGTAAATGTTTTATGTTGCCTAGTATGTATCGAACTTTACGAGGTATGGTTTTCAGTTGGTAGAGCAGAGGACTGAAAATCCTCGTGTCGCTGGTTCGATTCCAGCTTTGGGCACTAGATGAAAAGCTGAAACTTTTATGAGTTTCAGCTTTTATTTGTTTATGCGGGCAAAGCCCTCCAAAACGTACAGTATGTATATTTATAGGATTCCGAAGGAGGAGATATCAGAATGGTATTTGAGGTTGGACAGGTTATAAAGATGAAGAAGGCGCATCCTTGTGGAACGAATTCCTGGGAGATACTCAGAGTAGGAATGGATTTCAGACTCAGATGTACTGGCTGTGATCATCAGGTCATGGTGCCCAGAAAATTGGTGGAGAAGAACTTCAAGGGATTTATTGAAGAATAAAAAAGAAGCAGGATCATGATTAGGCGATTATGATTCTGCTTCTTTTTTTATATAAAGTTTTTTGTGAGCCGATTGAGTATAACTCATATATTAGATTTACTCTCTTTAAGGGAGGAGCGCAGCCGCTTGACGGCTGCGCCAATTAAGGGATTGGGGGGTGTAGTCATTTCTGACTACAAAAAAGGGAGTAAATAACAAAAAATAGTAAATTGTCAAATTTCAGTGTAAGCTGTCAACGCTTTCTGTTGTTTTTCTGTATCTCTTGCTTACAAGTTGATAATATGATAAATGGATCAGGATTGCAATAGCATTTGGCTCATTTAGGTTATAATGCCATATTTGTTGGCGATTTTGACTGTTTTTGACTACTTTTGCATGTATAATCGTAAAAAATCATCTGATGTAACATAACGCAACGATATTGCGCAAGTTGCACACAGACAAGTTGCGCAATACAGAAGAGATATATAATAATAAAAGAGCAGAATCACGATTAGGCGATCATGCTTCTGCTCTTTTTATTTATATAAGATTTTTTGTGAGCTGATATTGAATATATCATAACATTTGGTTACTCACCTTTAAGGGAGGGACGCAGCCGCTTGACGGCTGCGTCAATTAAGGGATTGGGGGGTGTAGTCATTTCTGACTACGAAAAAAGGGAGTAAAAACAAAAAATAGTAAATTGTCAAATTCCAGTGTAAGCTGAAGATGTTTCTGCTGTTCTTGTATCTCTTGCTTACAAGCTGATAATATGACATAAATGTTATTTATGCAATAGCATTTGATTGTTTTCCGTCATATTCACATATTCATAATAAATTTTGACTGTTTTTGACTGAAAAGGAATAAATCAGACATTTGCACTATTCAAATGGCATGCTTATGTGATATAACTTTACTTATATGACGTGATAATACATTATTCCACAGATGAATTATCACAGATAATATGCATACGAAAAAAGATCAGGGAGGATCAAGATGAAGAGCAGCAAGAAAAATCTTATTGCAATCGCCGTGGTAATTCTCATTATTGCGGTTCTCGGAATTCTGTCTATATATGTAGATAAGATTCCATCGCCATCGACATATGCGACATTCTGGGCACTTGTACCATCGGTTGTCGCTATCACGCTGGCACTTATAACGAAGGAGGTTTACAGTTCACTGTTTATAGGAATTGTAATAGGAAGTGTGTTTGCCTCCGGATTCAGTTTTACGGGCAGTATATCGAATGTACTGCAGGATGGACTGATCGCACAGCTTTCAGATTCATATAATGTAGGTATACTGATATTCCTTGTCATTCTTGGAACCATAGTTGCACTTATGAACAAGGCAGGTGGATCCAAGGCATTTGGTGACTGGGCAGCTACCCATATCAAGACCAGACAGGGCGCGCAGCTCTGCACAGTTCTTCTGGGAGTTCTGATATTTATCGATGACTATTTTAACTGCCTCACAGTCGGTAGCGTTATGAAGCCTGTAACTGATAAGCACAGGATATCAAGGGCGAAGTTTGCATATGTTATAGATGCAACAGCGGCGCCTATATGTATCATAGCCCCTGTATCATCATGGGCTGCAGCCGTCAGTGGATTTGTAAAGGGTGAGGATGGCTTTGGTCTGTTTATAAAGGCCATACCATATAACTATTATTCATTCCTCACACTTGCGATGATGATCGCAATGATCGTTATGAAGGTTGAGTTTGGTTCCATGGAGAAGCATGAGCTCAATGCCCTGAAGGGAGATCTTCTCTCAATGGGAGATGGCAAGAAGACTGTCACAGCAGAGGAGACTGATGTGGTCAACAGCAACGGCAAGGTAGTTGATCTTATAATACCTATCATATGTCTTGTTATCTGCTGCATTATAGGAATGATCTACACAGGTGGATTCTTCAGCGGTGTAAGCTTTGTAGAGGCATTCTCAAACAGTGATGCATCTGTTGGACTTGCAATTGGAAGCTTGTTCGGACTGCTTATTACAATTCTTCTGTATGTGATAAGAGGAGTCTTGGATTTTGGCAAATGTATGGAGGCTATACCTGAGGGCTTCAAGGCAATGGTACCGGCTATATTGATCCTTACATTTGCTTGGACGCTCAAGGGAACAACCGATATGATGGGTGCAAAGGATTTCGTACAGACAGCAATGACATCTGCATCGGGAAGTCTGTTCAGTTTCCTTCCTGCAGTTATATTTATAGTTGGATGTCTCATGGCGTTTGCCACAGGAACATCATGGGGAACATTTGGAATACTTATCCCTATTGTGTGTGCAGTATTTGAGGGTAAGAATAATGAGCTTATGATCATAGCGATATCAGCATGTATGGCTGGAGCTGTGTGTGGAGATCACTGCTCACCTATATCAGATACCACTATCATGGCATCAGCAGGAGCGCAGTGTAACCATGTAAATCATGTGGCAACACAGCTTCCATATGCGATAACAGCGGCTATCATGTCATTCGTGTCATATGCTATAGTTGGACCGCTTACATACCATCTGCATGTTAAGTGGTTTATCATGCTTCCGATATTCATAGCAATGATGGTTCTTCTGATATTTGTACTCAGGGTCATCAAGCGCAGGAATCCTGCAAGTTATGTGAATGCGGATACTAGAGTAGCGGATGCGGAGTAGGCAGATCAAATTGTAAATAAAAGGTATATTTAACGAAAAAAATAGTTGACTTATGATGGAACATAAGTTAATATGTGAGAGTAGAGTTTTCATTTATTTGAATCCTCTCTCCCCTCATTATGGTGACCAGGTACCCCCTGGTCACTTTTTTGTTTATATGGACAAAATATAGCATGGTCACTTTATATTTGTTAACTTGAGCAATCACATGTAAAGGTATATTCTATATACCATAGATGCTGGGGAGACAGACATCATAATAAATAAAGGAAAGAGAGTAGTTATGCAGGATAACAGAGAGATAACAAATGAAGAAGTCCAGAAGGCTTCGGAGATAATCAACAATTTGCTGAGTTACTATAACAGTAAGGTTGTGGGACAGCCTTATCTGGGATATTCACTTCTGGTTGCAATGATGACAAACGGTCATGTGCTTCTGGAATCCGTTCCGGGACTTGCCAAGACCACTGCTGCCAGGGTTATGACAGAGGCGGTTAATGGATCATTTTCAAGGATCCAGTGTACACCGGATCTTATACCGAGCGACATAATTGGAACCCAGATGTACAACATGGCGACCAATACATTTGAGGATAAGATAGGTCCGGTTTATTCGAACTTTGTACTACTCGATGAGATAAACAGGTCCAGTGCGAAGACACAGAGTGCCATGCTGGAGGCGATGCAGGAGAGAGAAGTCAGTATAGGAGGAAAGACATATAAGCTGCCGGAGGTGTTCGTGGTAATAGCGACCCAGAATCCGATCGAATCTGAGGGTACGTATGTGCTGTCAGAGGCACAGCTTGACAGATTCCTTCTCAAGGAGACTGTGACATATCCAAGCGCAAGGGATGAGATGGAGATACTCAACAGAGTGGAGGCAGGAGTTTTTTCAGACGTGGAGTCCGTTGCCAGCGTTGACGATGTGGTGTATCTTCAGAAGCTGTGCAAGAGGATTTATATAGATCCGGCGATAAAGAAATATATAGTTGATATAGTTCAGGCAACCAGAATGACGGATAAGATACTTGCACCTGAGCTTGCACAGTATGTTGCCATGGGTGCGAGCACAAGAGCGGCTATTGCGTTCATGGAGGTAGCAAAGGCGATCGCACTTATAAATGGGAGAAGATATTGTGTTCCTGATGATGTGAAAGCACTCAGATATTCAGTCCTGAGACACAGGATCATGCTTACATTTGCCGCTGTTGCGGAAGACGTGAAGATTGAGAAGATTATAGATGCCATAATAGGTTCGGTTAAGACGCCGTAGGGGAAGACAGTTAATTATGAAGATGACATATATATCCAGAATACAGGGAAATATGAAGGGATATAAGACCATATATACTACCAAGGCAACGTCGAGGATAATCGATGGTTCGTACAATTCCATCTATAAGGGCAGGAGTATGAACTTTGATGAGCTCAGGGAGTATGTCGTTGGCGATGATATCAAGGACATGGACTGGAAAGCATCTGCCAGGAGCCAGAAGCTTCTGGTCAGACAGTATATCGCCGAGAAGAAGCATAATATAATGCTGGTGATGGATGCCGGAAAACGTATGCTTGGATATGCCAATGATGTTCAGGAGAAGAGTGACGTTGCACTTATGGCGGCAGGAACCCTGGCATATATGGTGTGTGACAATGGTGATTATGTGAGCGCTACTTATGTTTCAGACAGGGGCGTGGAGCACTATCCGTTTAAGACAGGCTTTGCAAATGTCGAAAATATTCTTGCGGGTTACCACAGGGACGTTACCATGTCTAACGACTCGGATACGGGGGATGCGCTGAGCTTCATTGCGAGGAATTTCAGGAGGAGAATGATCATACTTGTGGTGACGGACACCAGAGGTATCCTGAATATGTCGGAGGCAACTGTAAAGCAGTTAAAGGTACTGCATGATATACTGCTTATAAATGTTGAGGATGCCGGGATGAACGGTAAGAATGTATATGACTTATCCGGTGACACATATATTCCTGAATTTTTTACCAGGGACATGAAGCTGGCAAAGAAGGAAGAGAGGAAAAGGCAGGAGCTTTCAAGTGCCTGTGACGACAAGCTTAAGAAACTTGGTATTTCGTACCTGACGGTCAGGTCTTCTGACAGCATGGATGAAAAGATAGTAGAGCTGCTCAACAAGCACAAGACTGAGAGCTCTGGAAAGTAGTTAAATGGGCTGATGCCCGGAGATAAGAGGAAGAAGATATAAGATATGGAAAGTTCAGTGAATTTGCAGGAGCCGCTTTCGTATGTGGTATGGCCGATCGTGCTGACCGGAGTGATAACAGCCGCAGTGCTGTTGTTCTTTGGTGTCTGCTGGTATCTGAGAAGACGTAGAAAAATGGCGGCGGAGCTGCCGAAGGTGGTGAAGCCTGCGCCTATGGATATGGGTAGAGTGAAGGCCAGATATCTGTCAGAACTGGCGGATATTGCGGGACAGTATGATCAGGGAAAACTTGATGTAAGAGGTGCATATCAGCGTATGAGCCGTTGTATCAGGGGATTTGTTCATGCTGCAACCGGCATAAGGGTTCAGAATTACACTTTGTATGATATAGAAAGATTAAACATGCCGGAGCTGTACTATCTTGTGGCTGAGTATTATGCGCCGGAATTTGCAAGAAAGTCCGATGGTGATGTGAGGGCTTCCCTTGAGAAGACAAGGAGTTTGATTGAGAGATGGCAATAAAATATCATATTGTTCTATATGCAGGCCTGGCTATTGCGCTGTTTATGCTGGTATTTGTGTTTGTGAAATACAAAAAGACAAAGGAATATGCCGGAGGAAAAAAGATCGCAGGGCTCATATGCCAGGAAGATGAGGCATATTTCAGGAAAAGAAAAATATTATATAAGACCGGGCTTACAGCCACGCTCATATGCTGCGTACTGGTTGTCGTATCGGCATTCCTGCTCATGGCAAAACCATACACGAGCAGGCGTATGCAGGATGAAAAGTATTGCAGGGACATCATTCTGTGTATCGACATATCAACATCCGTGGATTATCTCAACGAGAATCTGCTGGACAAGCTGAAGAAAACAGTTGATGAGCTTCAGGGCGAACGTTTTGGAATCGTGATATTTAACACAAGTCCGGTGCTGCTTACTCCGCTCACGGATGATTATGAGTATGTGAAGGATCAGCTTGATCTGATCGCACAGTGTCTGAAGAGCAGAAATGAAGTGAATCTGGACGATGCATTTTCATCGGGGTACGACTGGATATATTATCAGGCCTATATATCATCTGGAACTCTGATCGGAAATGAACAGAGGGGAAGCTCACTTATAGGGGACGGCCTTGCTGCTGCGGCAATCGATTTTTCGGATGCTGACAAGGAGAGGACAAAGGTGGTAATATTCTCCACTGACAATGATATACAGGGAACACCGGTGGCAACTCTGGATGAGGCGGCCGATATATGTGTTTCAAACAATGTCACGGTGTATGGAGTTGGAACAAAGGAGATGACACCGGAAAACAAGGAGTCCATGAAGAATGCGGTGGAGAAGACCGGTGGTAAATTCTATCTTGAGGAGGAATCCGGATCATTTGGAGAGATAGTATCATCGATAGAAAAGCTGAGTAAGAATCTGGTCAAGGTGAGGATGGTGGATGTTGAGACACCTGAGCTGTTATATCCATTTGTATTGATGCTGGTTCTGTTTGCAGGAATGCTAGGACTTGGCCGCTGGCTCAAATTATAAGACGTTACAGGAGAGAATTATGAGAATAGATCCAATTATACCAATCTGGCTTATGCTCATATTGTGCGTTGGCATGGCGTTCCTGAAAAGGCGGAAGAGAAGCGCATATATAAGGCAGATAGCTGCCATCATACTGATATTTCTCATCAATCTGAGAATCATGGTCCCAAGCAGCAACGTGGAGACAAGTGTCCGGAAGCTTGACACATATGTGCTGTTCGTTGTGGATGACACCATAAGCATGCTGGCTCAGGATTATGCTGGGGATACAGAGAGGCTGACGGCGGTGAAGAAAGACTGCGAGCACATAGTTGATGAGATGGACGGTGCTAAATTTGCAGTCATAACTTTCAATAATAGTGCAAATCTGATATCGCCATATTCGGATGATTCAAATTTTGCAAAAAGTGTTCTGGATTCAATATATCCGCTGGATTCGCTATATGCCAGGGGGTCGTCCATGAATGTCTGCATAGATGTGATGACGGATACCCTTAAGCGTGCAAAGGAGAAAAATGATGGAAATGTGGTCGTGTTCTTTATAAGCGATGGTGAAATAACCAACGACGACAGACTCAAGTCATTTGACGGGGCGAAAAAATATATTGATGGAGGCGCAGTGTTGGGGTACGGCACAAAGGAAGGCGGCAACATGTATGTGAAATCATATTACGATGACCGGAAGGAGCTGCTTGAGGACACATCGGACTACCCGTATAAACCAGCGGTGTCGAAGATCGATGAGGATAATCTGAAAAAGATTGCCGATGATCTGGGCGTCGACTATATAAATATGAACGATGGTTCTGCGCTGGATAAGGTTGTGGAGAAGTCACGGGGAACCGCTGAGTCAACGGATAAGGGTAAGACTATAGGATATGTGGATATATATTATCTGTTTGCAGCATTATTTGCAGGACTTGTTGTATATGAATTTTTTGATATGAGAAAGAAAGTCATAAAATGAAAAACAGATCAGGAATAATAAAGATCGTTGCTGCAGTGACCGGAGCTGTCAGCCTGCTGTGTATGGCGGTGCTTCTGGTGAATTATCTGTGCAATGAGCATTTTATAAGTGAATACAAAAAGGGACAATATGTGGACAGCACAGTGAACGCCGTGCTTGGCTTTACTCAGCCACATATATACCATTATAATCTTGGTGATGTATATTACAGTCAGGGAGATTACGAGGGCGCCGAGCAGGAGTTTCGTAAGGCACTTGAAAAGAAGCCGGGTGGTGAGTCCGACTGTAAGACAAGGGTCAACCTCGCGCTGTCCATAGTGAAGCAGATAGATCCTGATGGTGTTACCAAAGAGAATCTGGATGAGGTGATAGACATACTTGAGGGGGCAAAGGACATTCTCATAGAGAATGACTGCGCCCACAGGGATGATGAGGATGGACATTACGAGGATGCACAGACTCTGAAGGATGAGATAGATGCCTTTGAGGAGCAGCTCAGGAAGCAGACGGAGGAACAGGATCAGAAAGGTGATCAGGATCCAAATGACCAGAAGGATCAGGGCAGTGACGATGAAAACGAAGAGGATACACAGGAGCCTCAGTCTTCTGATAAGGAATCGGAGATACGAAAGCAGCTCGATGCCATCCAGGGAGACAGTCTTGAGCAACGAAATCAGGAGATGGATGCATACGAGACATACAAAAATGAACATGATTATTACGGCGGACGCACTTGGTGATCATACATTAATAGACATTAAATTCTAAATATAAAACTTGCGCAATATTAATACGCGGGGTATAATACTGCTAGTTATGGTCATTTGTGGAAAAGTGACCAGAATAAGGAGATAGAATCGAGCAATGGTAAATGAAGAAAAGGTCATTCTAATGACGAAGATCGCCATGTACAAGGAGTCGCTTGGACGTGAGGATCTCGAAAAGGGTAAATATTTTCAAAGTGACTATGTGAAGCTTAACTGTCTTAAGACAATTGTTTCATCTACGGTGCTGTTTGTAGTTTTTGCCGCAGCTTACATATACTATAATCTTGCAGATATAGTTGAGAAGCTCACAGAGCTTGACTATGTGAAGGTGGCGAGCAGCATTGTGGGCGGCTATGCAGTGGTGTGTATTGCATTTGCGCTTTTCGCGTGGGTCTTATATACATACAGATATATGAAGGCAAAGCCAAAACTCATAAAGTATAACCAGAATCTTAAGAAACTGATAGAATTTTATGAGAACGAGGACGGAACACGCCGTTCTGTCAAAAAAAAGAGGAGGGCTAACTGATAATGTCAACACTTCTGGATTTCCGCGATGGAGTAAAGAATTTTTGTAGTAAGTATGATAAATTTGTTTCACCACTGTGTAAGTTTATACTGGCACTTGTTGTGTTCTGGTCAATAAACCATCTCACAGGATATAACAGCACGATAAGCAGTATCGTAGTGGTCCTGGCAGCAGCTTTTGTGTGTGCGTTCCTTTCAGGCCAGCTCACACTTGCCATTGCAGGACTGTACGCATGTGCCCAGGTTGCCAGCGCAAGTCTGGAGCTTGGAATCTCATTTGCTGTCATATTTGTGATAATGTATTGCGTATATATAAGATTTTTCCCTAAGGCATCATGGATCATTCTGTTTATGCCATTCTTTTACATTATAAAGTTCCAGTATTTAATGCCGATCCTGGCTGGAATGACAGCTGGATTTACAGGAATGGTTCCTGCAGCATTTGGCTGTATATTCTACTTCTTCCTGAAGCATACTGCTGATTACGTCGCTTTAAGCTCAAGTTCAGCAGAGGGTGATCTGATAGAGGGATACAAGTATATTTTCCAGCATCTGGTACAGGATAAGACACTTCTGCTCACCATAATAGTGTTTGCAGTTGTTATAGTTCTTACATACATAATATATAGAATGTCATTTGCATATTCATGGTACGTTGCCATCATCACAGGCGGTGTGGTAGAGATCATACTGTTCCTGGTTGGAACTTTGTCCATGGAAGTTGAGGTATCCCTTGCGGGGGCTCTGCTTGGATGCATACTGGCGATACTGGTGGCCATAGTGGTTCAGTTCTTCAAGATAGTTGTGGACTACTCAAGTGTTGAGAATACACAGTTTGAGGACGATGACTACTACTACTATGTAAAGGCTGTGCCAAAGGTCATGGGTGGTGCCCAGAGAAAGGCAGCCAGAAGAGAGCAGCCATCGCCAAGACCACAGCAGAAGAGGTCGACTTCGTCCGGATCAGGCGCACAGAGAAGCCGGTCTGCGGCAAAGGAAGATTCTGTTACAGGATCAACAAGATAGATACATTGAAAAGAGCTTACATGTGAGTGACCTGACTTTTGTCAGGTCACATTAATTATACGGAGTATTTATATACCGAAAGGAGGATGAAATGGATAAGATATCAACGTTTATATCAACGTATTTTGATTGGTTTTATATAACAGTTCCAGGCACAGTAGATATAATAGAGATACTTATTTTGTCATTCTTTATATACAGGATCATGTTGTGGTTCAAGCAGAGCAGAGCATGGACTCTTCTGAAGGGTATAGTTATGATCGTGCTCTTCACTGCCATTGCGGCGGTGTTCCAGTTCAATACGATCTTATATCTGCTTAAGAATGCATTCAGTGTGGGAATAATAGCGGTGGTGATCCTGTTCCAGCCGGAGTTCAGACGAGGACTTGAACAGCTTGGAAGAAAGAAGCTGATCAATTACATTATACGAGATGGCGAGGATGATGGTGTTATATCGGAGAAAACGATATATGAGCTTGTGAAGACGGCCCAGGTCCTGTCTGCAAACCGTACCGGTGCACTCATAGTCATTGAGAATGAAGTTGCACTGGGCGAGTATATTGATACGGGAATACCGATCGATGCGGTCGTGACTAACCAGTTACTTCTCAATATATTTGAGCACAACACACCGCTTCATGATGGTGCGGTGATCATAAGAAAGAACAGGGTAGTTTCTGCCACATGTTATCTGCCACTGTCTGCAAATGACTCCATCAACAAGGAGCTTGGAACACGACACAGAGCCGGTATAGGTATCAGTGAGGTGTCAGACAGTATGACTCTTATCGTATCTGAGGAGACAGGTTCAATATCCATTGCACAGGGAGGCGAGCTCTTCAGGAATCTGGACAGCGAGGGCGTGAGAAGGCATCTTCAGACGCTGTGCAAGGAGTATAATGGAAGAAAGAGCCACAGGTCTTCAGGTGCCCGTCCGGTTAAGCGGAGAAAGAGAGTCGTTGTGGAGAATAAGAATAAAGCTTCCAGAAAGGAGGCTGATGAGAATGAAAAATAACAGCGCAGAGCCTAAGAAAAAGGCAAATAAGATATACAGCAATATAGGTCTTAAGCTTCTGTCGGTTGTGCTTGGATTTCTGGTGTGGCTTCTTGTACTGAACATCGATGATTCAGCCGTGACAAGGACCATAAGGGACATTCCGGTCAATCTGGTAAATACTGACGCCATAACAAGTCAGAATCAGTTGTACACGATAACTTCAGGTGATACCGTGGATATAGTCGTCAAAGGACGTAAATCACTTATAAGCGATCTTGATGCGTCGGATTTCAAGGCTGTAGCGGATATGTCAAAGATATCCATAACAAATGCGGTGCCTATCACTGTAACTGCGAACAGCACCAACATAGCTAAAAAGGTCAGCATAACTGTTGTGGACAACGTGCTGTCAGTTGAACTTGAGGACGAGAAGTCAGTGTCAGTTCCTGTGTCCGTGGTGACAACAGGCGAGGTTGCTTCCGGATATACGGTTGGTAACAGTGTGGCAGCTCCAAACCTCATAACGATAAAGGGTGCTGCAAGTATAGTTTCGAGCATAGATCGTGCAGAGGTGACAGTTGATGTGACCAGTGCAAAGGATGATATAACGACAAACTGTACGCCTGTATTTGTAACCGCTGATGGTGAGAAGATATCAGACAAGTCGATATCCTACGATGAGATATCGATAGCAGTCACAGTTCCGGTATACAAGACTAAGAATATACCTGTTCATGTGGATGTCACAGGAGATCCTGCGGATGGATATCTTGTATCAGATATAACATATGTACCGGAGACCGTTGATATAGGTGGAGACGCATCGATAATAAAGGATATAACAAGCCTTGATATAACGGATGTTGATGTGAGCGGATGTACAGCAGATGTTGAGACGACACTTGATGTATCAAAGTATCTTCCAGAGGGTGTGGTCGTGACAAAGGAGAGCGCATACATCAATGTGAAGATAGCGATCGAGAAATCAGTTACAAGAAATATAACGGTGACCACAGGGGATATCATCCTGAGGGGCAAGCAGAGTGGATACAGCTATGAGATGAGCATGGGTGATAGCAATACGATAACCGTGAGTGGAATCTCAAGTGCGGTGTCCAAGGTATCGGCCAAGAGCCTGAAGCTGTCCATAGATGCTTCCAAGCTCTCATATGGCGATAATACGATCACGCTCAGTGTCCCTGATGGAGATAAGTACACCGTGGTAAATACGTGTACAGTTATGGTAAAGGTTACTGAGACACAGTAGTCATTGTCTGGAGGTGTATGTATATGGATACAGAAAAGTTGAATGAGCTGAGACAGATCATAGAAGATTCGGATAATATCGTTTTCTTTGGCGGTGCAGGAGTATCGACGGAGAGCGGTATACCAGATTTTAGAAGTGTGGATGGACTGTATAATCAGAAGTATAAGTATCCGCCGGAAACTATAATCAGCCACAGCTTTTACAGACGTAACCCGGAGGAATTTTACAGATTCTATAAGGACAAGATGATATTTGCTGATGCAAAGCCGAACAAGGCTCATATAAAGCTGGCGGAGCTTGAGAAACAGGGAAAGCTCAAGGCGGTGATAACGCAGAATATCGACGGACTTCACCAGATGGCAGGTAGCAGGAATGTCATAGAGCTCCATGGTTCTGTTCATAGAAATTACTGTGAGAAATGCCATGCTTTCTATGACCTGGATTATATAGTCAATTCGGATGGTGTGCCTAAGTGTGAAAAGTGCGGAGGCACTGTAAAACCGGATGTGGTGCTGTATGAGGAGGCACTTGATGAGGACAATATGTCGAGGGCACTCCAGTATATATCCGAGGCGGATACGATGATAATCGGTGGTACATCGCTTGTTGTGTATCCGGCAGCAGGACTTATCAGATATTTCAGGGGGCGGAAACTGGTGGTTATAAATATGTCCCCGACACAGTCGGACAGCAATGCAGATCTTCTGATAGCGGATAAGATAGGAGATGTGCTGGGCAGTCTGTAGCATATGACGACAAAGGCATGTTGAAGGCATGCTATACAGATTCTATATAGTATGGAGGACGGTTTATGTATTTTGACAGATCAAATGGCTTCCCGAAAGATTTCCTGTGGGGCAGTGCGTCTGCTGCATATCAGATAGAGGGAGCGTGGAATGAGGATGGCAAAGGCCCATCCAACTGGGATCAGTTCGTAAGGATCCCGGGAAAAACATTTAAGGCTACGACAGGTGATAAGGCGGTTGACCATTACCACAGATACAAGGAAGATGTGGCACTTATGGCGGAGATGGGACTTAAGACTTACAGGTTCTCAATATCCTGGCCAAGGATCATACCTGATGGCAATGGCGAGATAAATGAAAAGGGCTTACAGTTCTATGATGACCTGATCAATGAACTGGTTAAGTATGGAATTGTTCCTATGGTAACAGTGTACCACTGGGATATGCCACAGGCACTTGAGGAGCAGTATCACGGATGGGAGAGCAGACGAATAGTCGATGATTTCGTCAGATACGCAAAGGTTCTGTTTGAGAGATATAGTGACAGGGTAAAGCACTGGATAATCATGAATGAGCAGAATGTATTTACAGGTCTTGGCTGGAATGCAGGAATGCACCCACCAGGAAAGGTTGATGACCAGAAGATGTTCTATCAGGTAAACCATCATGCATTTATGGCACACGCCAAGAGTGTTATTGCACTCAAGGAGATCTGCCCGGATGCTAAGGTCGGTTCATCATTCGCATACACACCGTCATACGCATTTGACAGAAAGCCTGAAAATGCGATGGCGAAGATGGATTATGATGATCTGAACAACTTCTACTGGATGGATATGTATGCCTATGGCCGTTATCCAAGGGCTGCCGCTGCTTACCTCAAGAGCAAGGATCTAACTCCGGTTATGGAGGACGGTGACGAGGATATCCTCAGGAAGGCTGCAGGTCTCATAGATTTCATGGGTGTAAACTATTATCAGTCATGCGTTGTCGAGCACAACCCGATAGACGGAGTGGGAACGACTCACGAGATGAACACGACCGGCAAGAAGGGCACGGCAAAGGTTCAGGGTGTTCCGGGACTTTACAAGAATCCTGCAAATGAATTCCTTCCTACGACAGACTGGGATTGGACCATCGATCCGATGGGACTTCGCATGTGCTGCAGACAGATCACTTCAAGATACGACCTTCCGATCGTAATATCTGAGAATGGTCTTGGTGCATTTGACAAGTTCGAGGATGGGGAGATCCATGATCCGTACAGGATAGATTACCTGAAACATCACATAGAGGAGCTCAAGAAAGCGTGTGATGATGGCTGCCGTGTCCTGGCATACTGCACATGGTCTTACACAGATCTTCTCAGCTGGCTCAACGGATATCAGAAGAGATACGGATTTGTGTATGTGGACAGAGAAGAGGACGAGAACAGTGGAACTTTGAACAGATACAAGAAGGATTCTTATTATTGGTACAAACATGTTATAGAGACCAATGGTGAGGAGCTGTGATAATAGAATAATATCATAACAGGGAGAACCGGCATTTGAGTGCTGGTTCTTTTTCGTACTAAAGTTATGCATTTAGTCATTTAATTTTAAAAACTAGCCGTTTGGCTAGTTTACTAAAAAACTCAGTGTATTATAATTATTTGTTATGTTGATGGCAATATCTGGCAGTAACTGCCAGGGATTAAAGACAGGAGGAAAGGGATAATTATGAAATCAAAGAAATTGGTAACTGGGTTGATTATGGCATGTATATTTGCTGTAGTGATTATTGCGGGAAAGAACTCTGTGAAGGTGCAGGCCGCGGATGGGGATGTGGCAATTGTGACGGATGGCAATGGCGATGAGATCGGATCATATGCTACACTGGCTGATGCATTTGTAGCCGCACAGAATGGCTATACAATATGTATAATTAGTGATATATATGATCCTTCGGCTTCTATAGGATACAATGATGGTGAACATAATAAACATATCATTATAGATCTCAACGGTAAAAGTGTCACTTTGCAGATGATGAATTTTGATTATTCGTTATACGTGAAAAACGGAACATTAAATTGCGGTATCACAAATGGAAGTGTTGGATTTACTAATGCTATGCTGACTTTGTCAAATGTCAAATTCATTACGGATAGTATCAACTGGATGACAAAAGATGGAATCTGTCTGAATAATGGCTCAAATGTGACGCTCAACGGTTCACAGTGTTGGTTTGAAAAACTTGAGATGGATACAGACTGTGTATTTACGGTACAGAACAGTGACGGACTTAGCAACTTTGGGCATATTGCAGATGGATTTGACGGTGTGAAGGAGTTTGTACCAGAGGGACTTTCTGTAGAAGGAACGACAATCATTGATGATGAGACAGGAGCCAAGGCTAAGGATTTTATTCTCCGTTACCGCAGCTTGTCGGATGATGCAGATGTCGCTGTCAGCATTGATCCAAAAACATATGTGTACGATGGAAAAGAAAAGAAACCTGCGGTTACGGTTTCTTATGGCGGAAAGACTCTGACAGAGGGAAAAAGTTACTCATGTGTATATGCGGATAATATTGATGCGGGAACAGCTACAGTTACTATCAAGGGTGAGAATACCATGCATGGACAGATCGTGGAAGAGTTCACAATAGATAAGGCAAAGCAGAAGGCACCTACAGGTTTGGTCGCAACGGCAGAGACTGTGGATGGGAAAAATGATGGTCAGATATCAAATCTGAAGACGTCAATGGAATATAGTGTCGACAAGAAAAAATGGTTGGATTGTGAAAGCACGGTACTTAAGAAACTTGCAGATGGAAATTATTATGTGAGATATAAGGAGACCAAAAATTATTATGCATCTCCTGCTGCAAAGGTAGTGGTAAAGAAGGGGAATGTACCAGCAACAAATGAATCGACTACAAATGAACCTTCAACTGAAAAACCAACGTCAAGTGAGCAGACGACAGAGAAGGTAACAACAGAGAGACAGACAACCGATGAGAAAACTAACGTGACCTCAACAGAGAATACAACTGTAGCAGACTCAAAAAAGGGGGCAGGTGTACCAAATACCGGAGATGACGGAAATGTGGCATTGATGCTCATAGTCATGATGGCATGTTTATTAGGGGCTGCCGGGGTGGTAGTTTACCATAGAGAGAAATAATTTAAAATAATAAAAAAATGTTAGCACTCAGTGTTGACGAGTGCTAACAAGTGTGTTATATTATCATCAGACAGGGAAGTGATATTAAGGTATCAGTTCCCTGAAAGTTTAGTTTAGGAGGTAAACAGCTATGGAGATGGATAAATACACACGTAAATCGTTGGAAGTTGTAGAGAAAGCAAAAGAAAAAGCTCTGGAGTACGACAATCAGGAACTTACGCAGATGCACCTTTTGGCTGGCTTGCTTGAGATAGATGACAGTTTGATAGCCAAGATATTTGAGAAGATGGGCGTGAATGTTACTGGTGCCGTGAATGCGGTGGAGGATAAGCTGGCAAGGTTGCCGAAGGTCAGCGGTGGCAATATGTATGCCGGAAATAACTTCTCAAAGGCTCTCATCCAGGCAGAGAAGGAAGCAAAGCAGATGGGCGACACATATGTGTCTGTTGAGCATTTATTCCTCGGCATGGTGGATAAGGCTGATTCGGATATCAAGGAGCTTCTTAAAGGCTGGGGAGTTAGCAGGAATGCATTCCTCAAGGAGCTGGCAGAAATCAGAGGTAACCACAAGGTGGACAGCGATGATCCGGAGAGCTCATATGAGGCTATGGAGAAGTTCGGATATGATCTGGTCGAGAGGGCAAGACAGCAGAAACTTGACCCGGTAATAGGACGTGACGCTGAGATACGAAATGTGATCAGGATCCTGTCAAGGAAGACAAAGAACAATCCGGTGCTTATCGGTGAGCCTGGTGTAGGTAAGACTGCGGTTGTAGAGGGACTTGCACAGAGGATACTCAGAGGTGATGTGCCAGAGGGACTTAAGAACAAGAAGATATTTGCACTTGATATGGGAGCTCTTGTGGCCGGTGCCAAGTACAGAGGTGAATTTGAAGAGAGACTTAAGAATGTCCTTGATGAGGTTAAGAAGTCTGAGGGTGAAGTGATTATGTTCATCGATGAGCTTCACACTATCGTCGGAGCAGGCAAGACTGATGGTGCAATGGATGCGGGAAACATGCTTAAGCCTATGCTCGCCAGAGGTGAGCTGCACTGTATAGGTGCCACAACACTGAACGAGTACAGACAGTATATAGAGAAGGATGCGGCTCTTGAGAGACGTTTCCAGCCGGTTATGGTGGATGAGCCAACCGTTGAAGATACAATATCTATCCTTCGAGGAATCAAGGAGAGGTACGAGGTGTTCCATGGAGTTAAGATATCAGATGGTGCCCTTGTAAGCGCAGCGGTTCTTTCCAACAGATATATAACAGACAGATTCCTGCCGGATAAGGCAATAGATCTTGTTGACGAGGCGTGTGCCATGATCAAGACAGAGCTTGATTCAATGCCTGTTGAAGTGGATGAGATCACACGTAAGATAATGCAGCTGGAGATTGAGGAGACAGCCCTTAAGAAGGAGGAGGATAATCTGTCAAAGCAGAGACTGGCAGACCTTCAGGCTGAACTGGCAGAACTCAAGGATCAGGCAAATTCCCTGAAAGCAAAGTGGGAGAATGAAAAGGCTGCAGTTGAGAAGATAAGAACACTCAAGGAAGAGATGGAGCAGGTCAAGGCTGATATTCAGGCTGCACAGAGAAATTATGATCTGAACAAGGCAGCAGAGCTTCAGTATGGTAAGCTTCCAGCGATCCAGAAAGAGCTTGCAGAGGCTGAGTCCACAGCTTCAGATAAGGAGAGGGAGCTTGTTCATGAGGTGGTTTCAGAAGATGAGATATCGAAGATCGTATCCAAGTGGACAGGAATTCCTGTTGCAAAGCTTACTGAGAGCGAGAAGAGCAAGACCCTCAATCTTGCCAGCGAACTTAAGAAGAGAGTTGTAGGTCAGGATGAAGCCGTTGACTATGTCAGCGATGCGATCATCAGATCAAAAGCAGGAATAAAGGATCCTAGCAAGCCAATCGGTTCATTTATATTCCTTGGACCAACCGGTGTAGGTAAGACAGAGCTTGCAAAGAGTCTTGCTGCGGCATTGTTTGACAATGAGCAGAACATGGTCCGTATCGATATGAGTGAATATATGGAGAAGCACAGCGTGTCAAGGCTTATAGGAGCGCCTCCGGGATATGTAGGTTATGATGAAGGCGGTCAGCTGACAGAGGCTGTTCGTAGAAAGCCATATTCGGTTGTCCTCTTTGATGAGATAGAGAAGGCACATCCGGATGTGTTCAATGTGCTCCTTCAGGTACTTGATGACGGACGTATCACGGATTCACAGGGCAGAACGGTGGACTTCAAGAATACGATCATCATCATGACATCCAATATCGGCGGTGCGGATATCGCAGCTGCCGGCGGAGAGATCACAGATGAACTAAAGAATGACGTAATGGCTCAGCTAAAGAGCAGATTCAGACCTGAGTTCCTGAACCGTATTGATGAGATCATTACATTCAGGGCACTGTCCAAGGACAACATCAGTGGTATCGTTGATCTTCTCATGGCTGATCTCAACAGCAGACTGGCAGACAGGGAGATCACTATCAAACTTACGGAGAGTGCAAAGCAGCACATCATCGATCAGGGATATGATCAGGTGTATGGTGCAAGACCGCTCAAGAGATATCTGCAGAAGAATGTGGAGACGCTTGTTGCCAGGATGATACTTGCGGGCAGCGTGAGCACACAGTCAGCCATAGTCATCGATTATGATGGAACGGCTCTTGTGGCAGGAAATGAGAGATAAAATAATACAGGTCATACAGAGAAGGGCACAGGGGTAATACTCCTGTGCCCTTCTCTGTATTCACAAAAAATGAAATTAATGGTATAATTGGCGCTGGTGAAAAATGTTCGGTATATTATTTGAAATTTACATGAGGAGGGCAGGGAGTGAGTACAGAGAATGTCAGCTTAAAAAAGATAGATCTTGGCGATTATGTTTTTCTGGCGAGACCATGTGTGGCTGTTTCGGAGGAGGCTGTGAAGCATTTGGCAGAAAGGGCCGTGCAGGGAAAACTGGAATTTATCGGAGTGTTTGATGACAGAATGGATGACAGTGTCCAGCGGGAAGTGGTTATGAGCCTGGCATCGTCTCCTGAGATATCGATAGCGATACGGCATGTGTGCGCGGGGCTTTACAGCAGAAGCTTTCTGGACACATACTGCGACGGAGTGGAGACACATCAGCAGGGGCTGTTTCCTGATCTGTATATATTGTGGATGGCATTTGTACATGCTGATAGGGCGATGTTTGCAGCCTGTGACATGTGTGACAGAGTTGAGATAGACACAGTGTGGATAGACGATGTGGATGCAGCGTACACGGTCAATATAACCTACGACCGCATAAAGGATCATCTCATGCAGGACTGGTTTGTGTGGGAGAAGTGGAAGGGATATTACACTCTTCAGAGATGGAGATGTTACTACGAGATGCTTCACTGGATGACAGAGGATGCGGGCTGGCAGTTTGCTGAGCGTATGGCTGTTGATTTCCACAGGAGCATGGAACTTGATGAGCTTGACCAGGAGCTGTTCAGCCAGGAGGAGAAGACAGGGCTTTATGTTCTTGCTAAGGATCCGGGATTTCTCAAGAGATATTATCTCGGCAAGGTAGTCTACAGCAAAAAGATATTTGACCTTAACAATGAACTGGGGCGACGCGCTGAAGAGCTGGATGCGAGTCACAGAGAAAATGATGAACTCAGAAGAGAGATGGAAGCTCAGCGGATCAACTATGAGACATCAACCACTTTCCGTGTGGGCAAGGCTGTGATGTTTGTTCCGGTGACACTGAAGAAGGCTGTAAAGAAGCTTTTGCATAGAAACTAACAGATGAGATGGAGGGGGTGTATCAGTGATTGATGTATCGATTGTGTTGACAGTATACAATGCGAAGAGTTACATAGAGGGATGTCTGGACATGATAACCGGACAGACCCTTAGAAATATACAGATAATATGCGTTGACGATGGATCCACCGATAATTCGTCGCAGATCATAGAACAGTATGCGCAGAAGGATGACAGGATCGTACTTATAAGAGAGAAGAATGCCGGAGCGGGTGCGGCAAGAAACCGTGGAATGCAGGAGGCAACAGGAAAATATATACTGTTTCTCGACTGCGACGATTTCTACGAGCCTGAGATGGTAGAGAAGGCTTTCCGCAGAGCCGAGGAGGAGCAGGCGGAGATAGTCATCTACAAATCAGACCAGTACAACATGGATACTGAGGAGTATGTATATGAGAAGTGGGCCATGATAGAGTGGGCACTTCCACCGTATGAGCCGTTTAACCGCAGACAGATATCCACAAATATATTCAGAGCATTTGTGGGATGGGCGTGGGATAAGCTGTATCTCAGGGAATTTGTGATGAAGAATGATCTGAAATTCCAGGAGCAGAGAACCACAAATGATGCGCTGTTCGTGTTCAGCGCGCTGGTGCTGGCGGAGCGAATATGTACAGTAAGTGAGATACTCATCCACAGAAGAGTGGATACCCGGGATTCGCTGTCCAAGACCAGAGAGAAGTCGTGGGATAACTTCTATCACATGCTGCTGGCACTCAGACAGATGCTGAAGGATCACGGTCTGTACACAGAGATAGAGAAGGACTATATAAATTACGCTCTTCACTTCAGCCTGTGGAACTACAACACGCTGGCGGAGCCGACAAAGACAAAGCTCAGAGATAAGCTTCTCGGCGAATGGTATGACGAGCTTGGAATATCCGCAAGACCTGAGGAATATTTTTATGATGAGTACGAGTATGGCCAGTACAAGGACATGTTAAATTTTACTGTTGAAAAACAGTGATATATATGAGTATAATAGGAACAAATTTTTGATGGAGGTAAATTCGATGTTCAGTTTTGACGAGATAACAAAGGTAGATCCAGAAGTAGCGGCAGCAATGACAGACGAGTTCAACAGACAGAATAACAATCTGGAGCTCATAGCTTCCGAGAATATCGTATCAAAGGCGGTTATGGCAGCCATGGGCAGCCATCTCACCAACAAGTATGCAGAGGGATATCCTGGTAAGAGATATTACGGTGGATGTCAGTATGTGGATGTTGTTGAGGACCTTGCGAGAGAGAGAGCCAAGGAGCTGTTTGGCTGTGAGTATGTGAATGTACAGCCACACTCAGGAGCACAGGCAAACATGGCAGTATTCTTCGCAATACTTAATCCTGGCGATACATTTATGGGAATGAATCTTGATCACGGCGGACATCTCACCCACGGTTCACCGGTCAACATGTCTGGAAAGTATTTCCACTGCGTGCCATACGGTGTAAACGATGACGGATTTATAGATTATGACAGAGTTCTCGAGATTGCAAAGGAGTGCAAGCCAAAGCTTATCGTAGCAGGAGCTTCAGCATATGCCAGAGCTATTGATTTCAAGAGATTCAGAGAGATCGCTGATGAGGTTGGAGCATATCTCATGGTAGATATGGCACACATCGCCGGACTTGTGGCAGCAGGACTTCACATGAGCCCAATCCCATATGCCCATGTGACAACAACCACAACGCACAAGACTCTCCGCGGACCTCGTGGTGGTATGATCATGTGCAGCAACGAGATAAATGAGAAGTTTAATTTCAACAAGGCCGTATTCCCTGGAATCCAGGGCGGTCCTCTCATGCATGTGATAGCCGGTAAGGCAGTATGCTTCAAGGAGGCTCTTACACCTGAGTTCAAGGCATATCAGGAGCAGGTTGTCAAGAATGCGGCAGCACTTGCAAAGGCACTCATGGCAAGAGGTTTTGATATTGTATCAGGCGGAACAGACAATCATCTGATGCTCATGGATCTCAAGAGACTTGGACTTACAGGTAAGGAAGTTGAGAAGCTTCTTGACGAGGTTCATATCACAGCAAACAAGAACACTGTTCCAAACGACCCTAAGTCACCATTTGTAACAAGTGGAATAAGACTTGGTACACCAGCCGTTACCACAAGAGGTGCAAATGAGGCTGACATGGAGATCATAGCAGACGCCATAAAGGCAGCAGTACTTGACAATGATAAGGCAAAGGCTGAGCAGCTTGTAAAGAGTATTGTAGAGAAGTATCCACTGTATGCATAATCGATAAGAAATATTGATGCATTGCAGTACGTCAGGCATATAAGATAAGAACAAGAGCGGCACGGAAGTTTCCGTGCCGCTTTTTGAGAACATGAACATGAAAAGTAACAGTAAAGTTAAGAAAAAATTACTCATAGCAGCCGTGGCTGTTCTGGCTATAGTTGTGGCGGTGATCCTGGTATGTGCGGCATATCTTCATGCGGGCAGAAGCTCCCTCAGAGGACAAAGATCCAGGGATGCTGAAATGCTGTATGAAGGTCACAGCTACATGTATGATGAAGACAACATTAATATACTGTGTATCGGTGTGGATGCCAGAGGAGAGGCTGACACCGTGGGACAGGGGGATGCCCTGATACTTGTCACACTCAATGTCAGGGACAAGACGATAAGATGCCTGAATATCAACAGGGATACTCTGGCACCTGTCAAGGTATTTGGTGTTGCGGGCAAATATATCACGACCCAGAATCTTCAGGCAGCACTGGCATTTTCATATGGCAGTGATGTGGCTGACGGTGCGGAACTCACGGAATATACGGTATCAGAACTGCTTGACGGACTTCCGATACATGCATATGTGACGCTTGACTTTGATGGGATCAGCAAGATGAACGAGCTTGTCGGCGGAGTGACGGTGAAAGCCATGGAGGATCTGGACAGAGCAGATATACGCCAGGGCGAGACAGTGACACTGTCAGGGGAGCAGGCGGTATATTATGTGACGGAGCGCAACAGTGCCTCGGAGGATATAGGAACAAATGCCGCCCGTATGGACAGGCAGAAGCAGTACATGTGTGCATGGTGCGGCCTGCTAAAGGAAAAGCTTAAGAGAAATCCCCTGAAGATATGGGATATGTATGAACAGATGTCGGGATATATATCAACAGACATATCCAGAACCGGGATGCTGTATCTGGCGTGGAAATTTGCCGGGGCGGAGTTTACTGATGACGGAATGTATGAGTTCCCGGGTTCATATGAGAGAGAGAATTATTATGATGAATATATTGTTGACGATGCGGCGTTAAAGGAGCAGCTTGTCGAAATGTTCTACAGAGAAGTGGAGTAATGCCTGTATGCAGAACGATGATAGACAGGAAGAATTAGAAAGAAAAATTGCAGAGGCGGTGGCGCTCGCGCAATCCGTTGTCGAGGACAATGAGCGGGAAAGTCACGCAGAAAATGGAAATACCGACAGTCCTGAGACAGAGGCAGTGATGACCGAACCGGGAGGAGAGCGTAAGAAGCTCTTATGGAAGGTGGTCTTGGGGGTATCATCGGTGGTTTTGCTGGTGTGCATCTGCCTGATCGTGAGATATGCGTTTGCACATAACCGGAGCAACCGTGCAAACCGGGCACTCAGGGAGTATGTGGATTATGGAACAGATGGAGCTACGGAGAGCGATGCCTCGTCCAAGCAGGATGCAGGAATTGATGATGTGATATTCCCGCATGTGAAGGTGGACTTTGATGAACTTCAGAAAAAGAATCAGGATATATGTGCGTGGATATACATACCTGGAACAGATGTCGATTATGCGGTACTGCAGGGCAGTGACAACAGCTATTATCTGAGCCATGATGCATATGGGGAGTACAGCCCTGATGGAGCAATCTTCATAGACTCTGCAAATTCCAGAGGATTTTCGGATTTTGATACGGTCATGTATGGACACAACATGTCCAGTGGAACTATGTTCAAGACTCTGCACAATTATGAGGATGAGGAATTCCTCAGAAACAACAGGAATGTGTATGTATACACACCGAACAGTACGCTGTGTTATACGGTGTTTGCTGCATACAGGACAAATGACAGACATATATTCACATACAATGATTTCTCTGACAAAAAAGGCAGACGGTCGTACATAGATGGAATATTTGACGAGAATTTTGATACTGGGGTTGTGCAAAATGACCAAAAAATAGATGTTGACAGCAGACTGCTGACTCTTTCTACATGTTGTGGAATGGATGGAAAAAGATGGATCGTGCAGTCGGTACTCACAGGGGAAATAGAAGCGGATGCCAGATAAAAAAGGGAGTTTTGCACAATTGACGCTCTCTTTTTATGATGGTATACTTTGGAACAAAGTATGATGTCAGGAGAAGGACATCAGGGAGACAAGGAGTGAAGGTTATGACAACAAGATTGGGGAAGGCAGCTTCATTTAAGAGAAAAGCGGCAGCCTGGCTTGCAGCGGTGGCGATAACATTAGGCTGCGGAACAACAGCATTTGCGAATAACAGCCCGGAGAATGATTATGAGACAGATTCGACACACATTCTCATATCCGAGGCGGATACAACTATAGCGGATATTGACAATCTCATGCTTGGAGATGCACCATCGGAGGTGCTTGGAGATAAATCACTGGATGGATATTCAACTCTTGCAGTGTTCTCAGTTACAGCGGTGAATGATTATGATTATTCTGAGATAGAGACGACAAAGATCAGAGGAGCGGCCATCACCAGTGATATGACAGTTCAGGTGAGATTTCTTCCGGATGACGGAGACTGGACCAAGATCCCATTCAGCGTAGAGAGCGGAGTTCTTCTGGCAGAATTCCCATCGGATGGACAGCTTGCAGTGTTTGTCAAGGATGACATAGATATACCGGATGATGATGATCCTCAGACTGCGGGTGTATCACAGGCAGGAAAGGCACCACAGACAGGAGACAGACTTCCAATATACATATTTACCGGAATCGTAGCGGCGGCACTTGTGGTTGTATCAGTGAGAAAGATAAGAAAATAATATATAGTGTATATAAAAAAAAGAACTTTTGCATATATATGTGCAAAAGTTCTTTTTTATGTTTAGAAAGTCAAGTGATTATTTCATAAAGCACATTGAATAACATATTGATTTTTGGTAAAATTGTATATAAATGGGGTTTCCAGACACTTATACTGGTTATTCCGCAAATGTACATATCAAGAAAGGCAGGGAGTAATTTATGAGAAGAAGTTATGGCAGACGAATGATCGCATTTCTCATGGCATTCATTATGGCATTGTCCGTATTGTTCCAGAGTGATATTGCGGTCGGAGGGATTGCGCAGGTGCTGGCGGCACAGTCACAGAATGTGGCGACGGCCAGTGATGCGGAGAAGCAGAGTGATGTGGGGGATTCTGTTGCCACGCTGGCGGCGGATGATGCTATAGATCTGAATGCGGACGGATATTATTGTTATACAACGGTGACATCCGGTAAGACGTATTCGGGAAAACCATGGACGCTCACTTCGTCAGAGCTGGTGGTAAAGAAGATTGGAGATACGACCAACGACACGAAGCTGTCGTCAGATTATTATACTGTAGAATACAGTAACAATGTTAATGTTGGTACGGCAACAGTTACAGTCAGAGGTAATGCAGACATGAACTGTAGCGGTACTCTTACATGTACCTTTACTATAAAGGCAAAGAGTATAACTTCGACTGCACTTTTCTATATAGATGGAAAAGAGAAAGCGAACCAGCATAAAAATTGCAAAAATAAAATTTACACATATCAGGCTGGTGGTGTATGGCCGCAGATATATGTAAAGACAGCGAATACATCATCAGGATATTTCCTTACAGAAGGAACTGACTATGTTGTCGATTATTATAACAACGACGAGGAGTCAGAGGTAGTGGAGGATCCTCTTGGGGACGGCCCTAGAGTTGTAGTGTCCGCTGCAAAGAACAGCAATTATAAGATCGGTAGCGACGGAGAGTATTACATATACTACGGAATCAGCGCTGCAAACCTCAGTGATCAGGAGATATCACTGGAGGGTGATACATTTGTATATACAGGAAAACCTATAAAGCCGGCTGTTAAGATACTGGACAAGACCAACAACAAGTATCTGCACAGCATAGACGAGTGGGGTACAAATGACTATGAGTACAAGGTTGAGTATATCAACAATACAGATGTTGGAACGGCGACTGTCACAATAACAGGAGCACCTACCAGATTCAAGGGAACTGTAACCAAGACTTTCCAGATCGTGAATCAGGGAACTGAGGTATACAGCATAGCAGACGCTGACGTTACGGTGGATGACGACCTTGTATATGACGGAACTGCCAAGACTCCAAGTCCGGTGGTTAAGTATAAGGGCACGACACTTGTCGAGGGCAAGGATTATAAGGTGTCATACTACACCAACAATACAAATGCATCCACATCCACATCTAAGCCATCACTGACTATATCAGGACTTGGTTCATATGTGGGTTCAAAGACGGTGAACTTCACCATCAAGCCTAGGAGCACGGAAAATCTCTCCGTAACATTTGATGATGCAGTGTTCAACACCGCAAACAACATAACGATACAGGTTTCTCCACAGAATATTTCTGTCAAGGATAAGGAACTTGGAACTACACTTAAGTTATCCCAGGATTTCTCATATGACTTCAGTGAGTATTGGAATGCCAAGGATTACAATGTAGGAACACATAAGTTTAATATAGTAGGTATTGGAAATTACACTGGAACTGTTCCATGTGAGTTCCAGATTGTTGCAGCGGATATATCCAAAGCTGTAATAACTGCCGATGACGCCGAGTACACAGGTTCTGAGGTGACCACAACCCTGTCAAAGGTCACATTCAGCAATACGGATCTTGTGGAGGGCGTTGACTACGAGATATCAGGTTATGAGAACAACGTGGAGATCGGAAATTCAGCCAGAGTCATGATCAAGGGTCTCGGCAATTTCCAGGGAACATGTGTAGGTACATTTGCGATAAAGACATCTAAGATCAGCATGAATGATGTGGAATTTTCTACGATATCATCGATGAAATATACCGGAGCACAGTTGAAGCCGGATGTGACATTGACATACGACGGCAAGACACTTGTGGAGGGAACCGATTACTCTGTTGCTTACGGCGAGAATATCGTGCCGGGAACCAACAATGGTAAGGTTACATTTACAGGTATGGGAGACTATGCGGGTACTGTGTACAAATCATTTAACATACTTGCAAAGTCATTCTCAGATGCCGATGTAAAGCTGACTGTGAATAAGTCCAGTTATGAATATACCGGAGAGAACATAAAGCCGGATATAACAATTACATACAACGGAATGACATTGGTTGAGGGAGTTAACTACACCTTCCCGTTCAGCTACAAGGAGACTGGAACATGGACAGTCATTGCCATGTCAGCATCGGTATATTATTCCGGTTCAAAGTCATTCCAGATCACTATAGTTGCTCCGTCAGGTGATATGGGCAAACTCACATATGAGGATATACCTGACCAGTATTATAACGGCGGCGAGGTGAAGCCGGAGCTTACCATTAAGAATGGCAGTTATGTTCTGAAGGAGGGAACAGACTTCACAGTCACCGACAGAAAGAACAATGACAAGGTAGGAACTTCTACTATTACTATAGAAGGAATGGGCTCATACAGCGGAACTAAGGTTCTTGAGTTCAACATTTTACCTAAGCCTCTTGAGGACTGCGATGTCAAAGATATATCCGACAGCCAGTACACAGGAGAGGCATTAGAGCCGGCAGTCACCATCAAGAATGGCAGTGTTGAGCTGGAGCAGGATGTAGACTATACGGTAGAGTACAGCAATAACACGGATGTGACAGATGAGGCCAAGGTCGTAATAAAGGCTGCAAATGATAATTATACAGGCGAGATCGTCAAGTATTTCAAGATAACACCTGTTTCAATCATTTCATCTTCAAGCGGAATGGGAATAACCCAGGCCGACCAGTCACAGATGTACACAGGTATGGCCATCGAACCGGTGATAAATGTAACCAGATACGTTAATGGTGAAATTATCAAGCTGGAGAGAGACAAGGACTATACTGTTGAGTATGCGAATAATATAGAGGTAACAGGTTCAGGAGAGAAGGCTTCGATCACTGTAACCGGTATAGGAAATTACACAGGACAGAAGGTTATACGTTTCGAGATAGAGAAGAGAGCTGTGTATAACTGTCAGATGGATGCTATAGCGGATCAGTTGTGGACAGGCTCAGCTATAACACCTGAGATCAATATATACAACGGTGAGATCAAGCTTGTTGAGAATGAGGATTACACAGTAGAGTATGCAGACAACACGGATGCCGGAAAAGCGTCAGTGACCATAACAGGCTGTGGTGATCATTACACAGGTCAGATCATCAAATACTTCAATATTACTAAGGAATTTATAGACATAAGCACAAGTGACAAGATCACTTTGACGGGACTTGAGGATCAGTCATACAACTTTGGCATGGCGGTCAGACCAAGCTTTACTCTGAGCTATGACGGCGAGGAGATGACAGCCGGATCAAACGGTGATTATACATATACCTTCAAGGACAACTATGAGGTCGGTACCGCAACACTTGTCATAACAGGTGTGGGCAAGTACAAGGGAACAAAGGAATACACGTTCAAGATCGCCAAGTATGACATATCAGGTGATACACTGATCATATCAGGCGACACATTTGAATATAGCGGTACTGCTATCAAGCCATCACTTGTGGCTGTGAAGGTTGGAACCGTCAACAGAATAACATCATTTGATGATTTCAATGTCACATACGGTGAGAATACAAATGTTGGAAATGGAAGTGTGACCATCACTCCAAAGGCGGACAGCAGCTATACAGGAGAGCTCACACAGAAATTTGTAATATACAAGAAGAGTATTACAGGTGCAACAGTTTCAGCTTCAAGTGTGACATACACAGGTAAGGCACAGACTCCTGCGGTGACAGTTACATGCAAGGACGGAATGGCAGTGCCTTCAGGAAGTTATAGCGTTGAGTATGCCAACAATATCAATGTTGGTACAGCTAAGATCACGGTAACAGCTCTGGAGGATGGCAATTTCGATGGAACCGCTACAGGAAGCTTCGAGATAAAGGCTATAGATATTGCCGGAGCCGATGTGGCTGATATAGCTGACCAGACATACACAGGCTCAGCGATAACACCGGATATAACAGTCAGCTACGATGGCACCGAGCTTGTTGAGGGTGAGGACTATGTTGTATCTTCATATGATAATAATGAGAATGTCAGCACGGCTTCAGCTAAGGCGTCGATAACCATAACTGGTAAGGGCGTATACAGCGGAACAAAGAAGATCGAGTTCAATATTGTTCCTGCATCAGTCAGCAAGGCAGTTGTAACAGGCGTTGAGGACAGTGTGGTATACACTGGCGCAGATATAACATTTGCAGGACTGGCAGTTACAGTGTCGGGCAGAAAGCTCACTGCTGCTGACTACACAGTGAAATATACAAATAACAGAAATGCTTCCACAACTGACAGCAAGGCAGAGATACTTATCACAGGTAAGGGCAATTACACCGGTGAGAAGATAGTTCAGTTCGTGATCGAGCAGAAGGATATAGCAGATTGCACAGTTCAGCCGATCAGCGCACAGATCTATACAGGAAAGGCTGTTGAGCCTGAAGTGACTGTCACTGACGGTGCAAACACTCTTGTAAAGGGAACGGATTATACCGTTGCATACAGCAACAATATCAATGTCACAACAACCGAGTCAAAGGCTGTTGCTGATATAAGTGGAACAGGCAACTATAAGGGATCTGTGAAGGCAACATTTGATATTGCCAAGAAGATCGTCAAGATAACAGATGCGGATGTTGCTGATATAGCAGATCAGACATACCACATGGGAGATAAGATAGAGCCGGCTGCAACAGTCACAGTGGATGGCGTGAAGCTTGACGCTGACTGCTATACGGTAACTTATACAAACAATGTGAATGTCGGAACTGCGACAATGACAGTTACAGGTATCACTGTACAGGGATATTCAGGAACTGTCGAGAAGACATTCAAGATACTTCCATTGTCTATTGCAAAGGCAGTGGCATCTAAGACTTATTCAGCGGTGTACACACCGGCTGGAACGACATTTACAGTGGAGAGCTTTGACATCACAGTTGATGGCAAGAAGTACACTGTGACGGACATGTCAGATTTCACTGTAACACAGAAGAACCTGATAAATGTTGGAACAGGAACAATAACAGTTACTGCAAAGGCTGACTGTAACTTTACAGGAAGCTTTGATATCGCAGCGACAATAACTGCAGCGAAGATAGAGGAGAGCTGGGCAAGCCTTGAGCAGACAGAGTTCAGCTATACCGGATCTGAGATAACTCCTGAGCCGGTTGTCAGAAGTGGAAATGTCATTCTCAAGAAGGATGTCGACTATACACTCAGCTACGACAGCAATGTGGAGTGTTCCGATAAGGCAAGCGTGATGGTGACAGGTACAGGTAACTATACAGGAGAGGTAAAGCTTCTCTTTACTATCGGTGCGAAGTCGCTCACGGGAGCAAAGGTAAGTGCTCAGGCACAGAGCTATACAGGTAAGCCGCTCACCACGAAGATCTCAGTCGTACTTGGAGACGAGAAACTTGTGGAGGGCCAGGATTATACAGTAGAGTATGTAGAAGGCGAAGTTACAAATGCAGGAACCGGTAAATTCAAGATCAAAGGTAAGGGCAACTATACCGGAGAGCTTGACGGCACATTTGTCATAAATGCGAGAAGTATAAATGCTGAGGGCATTACGGTTGCAGGTGTGGCAGATAAGACATACACCGGATTTGAGATAACACAGGATATAACAGTTAAGGATGGAGATGCGGTTCTCACAGAGGGAACAGATTACACTGTCGACTATGAGAATAATGTCAATGCATCGACCACAGATTCAAAGGCTGCAGTTATAGTCAGAGGTAAGGGTAACTATGACAGCAGTACAACAAGACGTGTAGAATTTACAATTGGACAGAAGAATATAACAGATGCAGAGATAGACGGCGTGGAGAGTTCAGTCGTATACACAGGAAAGGCTATTACATTTGATCAGGCTGTGCTCACTGTGGACGGTGTTAAGCTTGTAAATGGTGTGGACTACGAGACTGAATATGTCAACAATCTGAATGTATCTACTGCCAGCAGCAAGGCGAATATCATCTTCAGTGCAAAGGGTAATTATACAGGAAAAGCAAGCTGGACATTCACTATCACAGCAAAGAGCATAGAGGATTGTACAGTCAGCGATATTCCGGGACAGACCCACACAGGAAAGGCACTTACACCTGACATAACAGTCAAGGATGGCAGCAGAACTCTTGTGAAGGGCACGGATTATGATGTCGTATACAGCGACAATATTGAGGTGTCAACAGCAGACAAGCCGGCAAAGGCGGTTGTCACAGGAAAGGGCAACTACACCGGATCTGTACAGAAGACATTTATGATAGCAGAGAGAGTTATAGATATAACACCTGCGGTCATCTCTATAACAGACAAGGGACCATTTGTATATAACTATGGCAAGCAGATCACACCGGCTATATCAGTTACACTGGATGGAGAGGTGCTTCCAGAGGATGCGTATACAGTAAGCTATCAGAGCAATGTGAATGCCGGAAAGGCATACATAATCGTGACAGGAGCCGGAGAGTATCATGGAGTCATAGATACATCATTTACTATTGAACAGCTCGATGTGACAGGAGGAGTCCTTGAGCTTGAGAAGGATGCTTACGGATATACCGGAAGCGAGATCAAGCCTGTAGTGACAGGAATCACTCTGGCTGGCGGCAGCATAGAGCCTGGCACAGATTTTGACGTGACATACAGCAACAATATAAATGTAGGCAGTGGAGAGATAGCTCTCAAAGCCAGAAGCAGTTCAAACTATAAGGGAACAGTTACAGGCAAGTTTGCGATCACTGCGGCAGACATCACAGATGCCCAGCTCACGGTTGCCGATCAGACATACACAGGTGCTGCACTCAAGCCGGCAGTGACAGTATATCTGGGACAGACAAAGCTTATAGAGGGAACAGATTACACAGTGGGATATGCTGACAATACCGATGCCGGAACAGCAACGGTTACTGTAAAGGGTATGGGCAACTATGCCGGAACAGTTAAGACGACCTTCAAGATCGCAGCAAGATCCATAAGTGCAGCAAAGATAACTGTTGCAGATCAGGTGTATACTGGAGCTCCGCTTACACCGGAGATAACAGTTACATTAGGTGGAAAGCAGATCGCAGACACCGAGTATGATGTTGACTATAGTGGAAATACCGATAAGGGTACAGCCACAGTGACGATAACAGGTAAGCACAATTACACAGGAACAGCATCAGAGACATTCACCATATCCGCAATGGATATAAGCAAGTGCGTGGTCTCACCTATAGCGTCTGTTGTATATGACGGAACAGCCCACAGTCCAAAGGTTACAGTCAAGAACGGAGAGATAGTTCTGACAGAGGGCAGTGATTATGACGTCACATACAGCGACAATGTAAGTGTTACAACAGACTCAAGAAAGGCAAAGGCAACTATCACAGGCCGTGGAAATTATACAGGTCAGTGTGTGGCTGAGTTTGAGATAACAAAGGCAGACTTTGCAGATGCAGTCATAACAGGAATACCTGAGAGTGTAGAGTATACCGGTGAGAGCATAGTCCTCACAGGATATGAGCTCACACTTGGAGATACAAAACTTGTAGAGAATCAGGATTACGTTGTTGAGTACACTGATAATAAGGAGATCGGAACAGCGACTGTCAGATTCATCGGAGCAGGCAATTACAGCGGTGAGAAGACTGCAGCCTTCAAGATAACAAAGGCAGATATAGCAAACTGCGAAATCAGCCCGATCCAGGGACAGACATGGACAGGTAAGGCCATAGAGCCGGTGCTCACCATAAAGAATGGCAGCGTCACCCTGAAGGCCGGAACAGACTATGAAGTTACATACAGCAACAATATAGACGAGACGGATGAGGCGAAGGCAGAGATCACCGGTATTGGCAACTATACAGGAACTGCTGTAGTCTACTTCTCGATAACAAGAAGCGTTGTGGATATAAACGGCGCTACAGTGTCGGCTATACCGGCGCAGACATATGCATTTGGCAAGGCTGTAACTCCTTCAGTCACTGTTATGTATAACGGAATTACACTGAAAGAGAATACAGATTACACCTTAACATATGAGAACAATATAAATGCTGGAACAGCATATGTGATCATAACCGGAACAAAGTATTACTCCAAGACAAAGAGAGTAAGCTTCGCCATCAACCCTGCGGACATATCAGCAGGCCGTGTGGTTATAGATCAGGGAAGCTTTGTGTACACAGGAAAGAGCCAGAAGCCTGAGGTTACAGGCATAGAGTTTGGAGATGTGATGATAACTGATATGGACAGCTTTGACATAAGCTTTGGCAGCAATGTCAATGTAGGAACAGCGTCCATCAGCGTATCAGCAAAGAGCAACACCAACTACAAGGGCAGCGTGACAGGTGAGTTTGCCATAACAGAGGCAGATCTGTCAGGCGCAGCAGTTGAGGTAGACGATGCGGTATATCAGGGAACACCTCTTACCCCGGCTGTCAGGGTAACACTTGGTACAGTGGTTCTGACAGAGGGCAGGGATTACACTCTGAGCTACAGCAGTAACACAAACGTAGGAAAGGGTACTGTAAAGATTACAGGAAGTGGCAATTATAAGGGAACCATCAGTGCAGAGTTTGCTATAACAGAGAGAACGATCACTGATGCCGATGTGGAAGTCGCAGATCAGATCTACACAGGTAAGGAGCTCACTCCTGATGTGGAAGTAACACTTGGAGACAAGCTTCTGACAAATGGTGTGGATTACACAGTTACCTATGAGAAGAATGTCAATGTCGGCACGGCAAACGTTATAGTAAAGGGAACCGGCAATTATAAAGACACTATCACAAAGACCTTTAGAATAGCTGCAGCAGACATTTCAAGTGCAGTTGCGTATAAGATCAGTGATCAGACATATACCGGAAGTCCTATCACCCCGGCAGTGACAGTAAGCATGGCTGATGGAACAACACTGAAAGCCGGTGTTGACTATGAGGCTGAATACACAGGAAACACAGATGTTACGACAAAGGATGCACCTGCACAGGTGGTTATCACAGGAAAGGGCAACTATGTAGGAACCCTCAGAACAACATTTGCGATAGTACCTAAGTCACTTACAGGAGTCGCCATTAGCGGATACAGTGAGTCTGTGGCTTACACAGGTGCTGATGTGACATTTGCAGATATTATAGTTGCCGATGGAAGCGAGATCCTCACAGAGGGAATTGATTATAGGATCACATACACAGGCAACAAGGCAGTCACAACAGAGGATGGTACATACTTTACAGTAACAGGTACAGGCAATTACACCGGAAGCAAGGATGTACACTTTGTGATTACGGCAAAGGATCTCAGGGAATGTGATGTCGAGGAGATTGAAAGCCAGGTATACACAGGAAAGGCCATAGAGCCGGAAGTAACGATAAGAAATGGTAATGTTCTTCTTGTGAGCGACGTTGACTATGATGTCACATATGAGTCGAATATAAATGAGACTACAGAGACAACAAAGGCTAAGGCTATAATCACAGGAAAGGGCAACTACACAGGAAAGGTAACGAAGGAATTCGTTATAGGAAGAGTATTTACAGATATATCAAAGGCTGAGATAGAGGCTATTCCGGATCAGACATATACATTCGGACAGGCCATAACCCCTGAAGTCAAGGTAAGCTTTGGAGGAAAGGCACTCACACTTAACACCGACTATACAGTGACTTATACCGATAATATTGATGCGGGAACTGCAACTGTAAAGATCATAGGTACAGGTGATTACAACAAGTCAGTTACAAAGACATTTGTCATAAAGCCGGCAGATATATCAAAGGCGTCAGTAGTTCTCAGGGGAACATCATTCACCTACACAGGTGAGGCGATTACACCTGCAGTGACAAGACTTGGCGTTCCTAATGGTGGTGTGACTGAGAGTATCACAGATCTCTCTTCATTCGCTGTGGAATACAGTGACAATACAGATGCCGGAACGGCAAAGGTTACTGTAAGTGCAGGAAAGGATACGAACTACACCGGAACTGCATCAACTACATTTACTATCACAAGAAAGAGCATAAGCGGTGCGGTCGTGAGCGTGGCAGATGCTGAGTACACCGGATCAGAGGTTATACCGGATGTAAAGGTAACTCTGGGAGATAAGGTGCTGACAGCAGGCGTGGATTACACGGTATCGGCTGAAAACAATGTAGAGGCAGGAGAGGACGCTCTGTTAAAGATTACCGGATGCGGTAATTATGAGGGCGTACTGAGCCAGACATTTGAGATCAGTGCAAAGAGCATAGACGGCGGAAAGTGCAGCATACCGGCTCAGGTATATATAGGATCTGCGCTGACACCTGATGTAGTTCTTGAGGTTGGAGGCAAGACTCTGACCAAGGGTGAGGACTACACAGTTACATACGCAGACAACATAGATGTCACAACGGCTGAGAAGAAGGCATCAGCGATCATCAAGGCCATGGGCAACTACACAGGAAAGCTCACAGTTTACTTTGACATCACGGCAAAGACTCTTACAGCAGCCGATGTTGACAGCATTGATGCTCAGGAATACACCGGCGAGGCGATAGAGCCAGTGGTGGTCGTAAGAAACGGAGACACAGTTCTTGTTGCGGGAAGAGATTACGATGTAACATACAGCAACAATACAGACAAGACTACAGAGGCGAGAGCAGTAGTCAAAGGTAAGGGTAACTATCAGGGAACCGTTACAAAGCTGTTTGAGATATGCGGAGCAAGCATAGCACCGGCGGTTGTGACAGGAATACCTGAGAGCGCAGAATATACAGGTGACAGCATAACCTTTAAGGACATAACAGTTGTGATGAATGGAAAGACACTTGTATATGGAACAGATTACACAGTAAGTTATGAGAACAATGTCAATGCAACCACTGAGGACAGCATGGCATACGTTATCATAAAGGGTAACGACAACTACGGTGGACAGATAAGAACAGCCTTCAGCATAACCCCAAGAAGTCTTGAGAAGTGCAAGGTCGATGCCATCGGAGGACAGACATATACAGGCAGGGAGATCACCCCTGAGGTTACAGTAAGAGATGGATCAAAGGTACTCGAAAATGGAAGAGACTACACGGTATCTTACAGTGACAATATCGAGGTGGGCAAGAATGCCAAGGCAGTTATAGAAGGTAAGGGCAACTACACCGGACAGCTTACAGCAGAGTTCACCATCGCAAAGGAAGTGCTCGACATTTCAAATGCGGTGATAAGTGATATCGCAGATCAGTATTACAACTTCGGTGAGGAGCTCACACCTGCACTCAGTGTAAATCTTGGAGGAAGAAAGCTTACAGAGAATGTTGATTACAGCGTAACCTACACTGATAACATTGAGGCCGGTACGGCTACAGCTACAGTGAAGGGAATCGACCAGAATAAGGGCGAGGTAAGTAAGACATTCAAGATCCTTCCTATAGATATAACAACTGCAGAGATCGCACTTGTGAAGAATTCATATGGTTTCACAGGAGATGCGGTAACAGCAGATGTAGAATCGATAACAGTCACAAGAAATGGAGTTAAGAAGGTACTCACAGATCTCGCAGGATTTGAGATCACATGTACAGACAATGTAAATGTCGGTACGGCTACAGTTAAGATCGCCGCAGGCGAAGGCCAGAGCTATACAGGAAGCACAAGCACATCCTTCAGGATCGTTGCAGCTTCAATAGAGCAGGCAGAGGTCGGCGTTGACAGTGCAGTATATACGGGAAGCGCGATCACTCCTGTATGCAGAGTAGTTCTTGGAGGAAAGACTCTTGCAGAGGGCGTTGACTACAAGGTAACAGTTTCAGGCAATGTGAATGTTACTGACAATGCACTGGTTACTATAGAGGGAACCGGAAATTACACCGGAAAGCTTTCACAGAAGTTCAGCATAACTCCTAAGAGGATATCACAGGCTGAGGTGAAGGCCGATGATGCTGAATACACAGGAAGCGCAGTTACGACAACAGTCAGTGTAGTCCTTGATGGAAAGACTCTTGTTCAGGGAACTGACTATAAGCTCAGCTACAGCGACAATGTGAATGTCACATCTGACACAGCAAAGGCTGTTGTGACAGTGACAGGAACAGGCAACTACACAGGAACAGTCCAGGGAGAGTTCTCTATAACTCCTATGGATATATCAAAGCTTGACATACCGGAGATACCAGATCAGACATACGGCGGTCAGGCAGTAAAACCTGAACTGAGAATTGTAAATGGCAACAATGTTCTCTCAGAGGGCACTGATTACACAGTGGCATACGAGAACAACGATTCGGTTACAGACAAGGCCAGCGCTATTATCTCAGGTAGAGGAAGCTACAAGGGATCAGTGACCAGAACATTTGCTATAAAGGCATACAGCATAGACAATGCAGAGATAAGTGGAATCCAGGATGCGGTAGTATTTACAGGAGATGCCATTGAATTTGCAGATATAGCAGTTGTAGTAAACGGCAGGACACTTGTGAACGGTACGGACTACACAGTAAGCTACGAGAACAACCTGAACGTTACAGATGAGAAGAATCCTGCATATGTGATCATAAAGGGCACAGGAAACTACGGCGGACAGGTTAGAACAGCATTTGCCATAACAGCTAAGAATATCGGCAGATGCAGCATTGATCCGATTGGCGGACAGATATACACAGGTAAGGCGGTTGAGCCTGAGATCACAGTCAGAGATGGCGCAAGGATACTGGAGGCCGGAAAGGATTATGACATTACTTACAGCAACAACACAGAGGTGACAGACAGTGCTGAGGTCACCATAACAGGTAAGGGCAACTACAGAGGCAGCAACAGTGCGGTATTCACCATCGCACAGGAGGTTGTGGATATATCAAAGGCTGTAATGAGCAAGGTCGATGACCAGTATTACAACTTTGGAAATGCCATAAGACCAGAGGTTACACTTACATATGGCGGCAAGACATTGACACAGGATGTGGACTACGAGCTTGTATACATCGACAATATCAATGAAGGTACGGCGACGATACAGGCAAATGGTATCAACAAGAACACAGGCTCGGTGAGCACAACATTTGCCATAAAGCCAGTAGATATAACAACTGCTGAGGTTGTACTTGAGAATGACTCATTTGAGTACACGGGATCAGAGATCAGACCTGCAGTTAAGATGATAACAGTAAGCAGGGATGGCAAGGCGACGGCAGTGACATCTATGACAGCATTTGATGTGACATACACGGACAATACAAATGTCGGAACTGCTGGTGCGGTTATAAAGGCAGCACAGGGAAGCGGATTTACAGGATCTGTGACAAAGAAGTTTGAGATCACAGAGGTGGATATCGCACAGGCTGTAGTTGATGTGGAAGACCATGTGTACACAGGAAGTGCAGTAAAGCCTGCATATACAGTGACACTTGATGGCAAGAAACTCACTGCGGGAACAGATTTCAATGTGGTGTTCAGCAACAATGTAAATGTTGGAACAGCAGCCATCCTCACAGTGACCGGTACAGGAAACTACAAGGGAACAGTTGTCGCATACTTTGCGATAACTGCAAAGGATCTGAGCAAGGCAGATGTGAATGTCCAGTCATCAGTTTACACTGGAAAGCCACTTACACCGGCTGTGACAGTAACTCTCGATGATGAGATATTAAATGCAGACATTGATTATGTTGTTTCTTACAGCAACAATGTGAACGCTACGACAGCAAAGTCAAAGGCGACTGTGACCGTCAAGGGAACAGGAAACTATAAGGGCACTGTGACTGCTACATTCGACATTGAGCCAAAGGCGATCAATGAGGCGAAGATCAATGATATACTGGATCAGATGTACAGCGGCAGTGAGATCAGACCGGATGCAAAGGTGACACTCGATGGAGTACAGCTTGTTGCAGGAACGGACTACACTGTGACATATGAGAACAACATAGAGGTTTCAGATTCAGCCAAGCTTATCGTAACCGGTAAGGGCAATTACAAGGGAACTGTAGAGAAGAACTTCAGTATAAAGAGTCTCACTCTTGAGGACGCAGAGGTATCAGGTATACCAGCCGGCACAGAATACACAGGAAAGGCCATAACATTTGGCGAGATCGTTGTGACACTGGTCGGAAAGAAACTGTCCGAGGATGAGGATTACACAGTAGAGTATAAGAACAATGTAAACGTGACAGACAGTGCGGAGGTTGTGATAACAGGTATCGGCAATTACAGCGGAGAGCTGAGCAGAACATTCAAGATCACAGCTAAGGACATAAGCAAGTGTAGAGTCGATGCGATTGGCGGACAGGTACACACAGGAAAGGCTGTAACACCTGAGGTCACAGTGAGAGACGGAACACAGGTTCTCGTGTCTGGAACAGATTACAAGACAGAGTACAGCAACAACATAAATGAGACAACGGCCAGCTCGAAGGCTGAGATCAAGATCACAGGATCTGGTAACTACACAGGAAGCATAACAGTGAACTTCACGATATCTAAGAATCTTGTGGATATATCCAAGGCTGTGATAAGCAAGATCAGTGATCAGCTTTACAACTTCGGCCAGCCGCTCACACCGGATGTGACAGTTACATTTGGTGGAAAGACACTTGTATACGGCGAGGATTACGCACTCGTATATGTGGACAACATCGATGAGGGTGTGGCAACCGTAACAGTTAGAGGTATCAATTCAAATACCGGATCTTTATCGGCTAAGTTTAACATCAATCCGGTCGATATAAGTGATGGACAGATAGCTCTTGATGCATCCGAGTATATGTATACAGGAACAGCAGTAAAACCGGTGATCAATTCATTTACAGTGAAGAGAGCTGGAAAGACAGTGACAGTTACTGATTTTGACAACCTTGAGATCAGCTACTCGTCAAATACAAATGTTGGAACAGGTAAGGTTACTATAAAGGCACTTGAGGGTGAAGGCTTCACAGGAAGTGTCAGCAAGACATTTGCAATAGTAGGTGCTTCAGTCGACAATGCTTCAGTAAAGGTTGGAAACGGAGTTTATACGGGTGAAGCTGTAACTCCGGATCACACAGTTACACTCGGAGGCAGGACACTTGTTGAGGGACGCGACTACAGAGCAGACTACAGCAACAATGTGAACGTGACAGACAGTGCAGTGCTCACCATCACAGGTATGGGTAACTACAGTGGAAGCACCACAGCAAGATTTAAGATAAGTGCCAGAAATCTTGCAGATGCAGACATTACGGTGGCATCGGCAAGATACACAGGAGATCCACTTACACCTGCAGTTACAGTTTCACTTGGCGGAACAGCTCTTGTGGAGGACAGAGACTTTACAGTTTCATACAGTGACAATGTGAATGTCACAACAGACACAGATAAGGCAGGCGTTACCATTACAGGTATAGGCAACTACACTGGAACGGCGGTTGAGAAATTCGATATCGCAGCCAGAGACATATCTCTTGCAGAGATAAAGGACATCGACAGACAGAATTATATCGGTAATGCGGTTACACCAAAGCTCACGGTTGTTGACGGACAGAGAGAGCTTGTGGCAGGCAGGGATTACACCGTAAGCTACAAGAACAATGTCGAGGTGACAACGGCAGCAGTTGCGGTGATAACAGGAAAGGGCAATTATTCAGGAACTGCCAGCAAGCTGTTTGCTATTGGCGGTGCAGATATTGCAGATGCAGATATAACAGGTATAAAAGACAGCGTAACCTACACAGGAAAGGCAATAACATTTGCCGGACTTAAGGTAACATACGGCGACGATGTACTTGTGGCAGGAAGAGACTACACTGTATCATACAGTGGAAATAAGAACGTGACGGACAAGGCAAGTGTTACCATCACAGGTATTGGCAACTACACAGGAAGTGTTACCAGATACTTTGCTATAACAAGAAGAAATCTTGCAGACTGTCATGTGAGCGAGATCGAGGGTCAGATTTACACAGGCAAGAAGATAGAGCCGGAGCTCACAATTACATATGGAGATCTGGTGCTTGTAGAGGGTGTTGACTACGAGATCGAGTACAGCAATAATATTGAGCCTACAGCAGGCGGACAGTCGGCAAAGGCAACAGTAACAGGTAAGAGAAGCTACACAGGAACTGTGGAGAGAGAATTTACCATTACAAAGGATCCTGTAAATATAAGCGGAGCCAAGATCAGTGCAATACCTGATCAGGAGTTTGCAAAGAAGAATATCACACCTGCGGTAAATGTTACATACGGTGGCAAGACGCTTGTACAGGGAACTGATTACAAGGTTTCATACATCAATAACTATAATGTTGGAACTGCCACAGTGACGATCACAGGATATGGAGACTACGTAAGTTCTAAGACGGCAACTTTCGAGATCGTCAAGAGAGACGTAACAGGTTATGTAGCAGAGCTTTCAAAGAGCAGCATGACATACACCGGAAAGGCACTCACTCCATCAGTTACAGCTATTAACAGCAGTGACGGAGCATTTGTGCTTGACGATGAAGATATCGCGGGCTTCATAGTGAGATATGCTTCAAATGTAAACGTTGGAACAGCAACGGTTACAGCTACAGCAGGAAGCCGGTCTAATTACACAGGAAGTGTGACAGCAACATTTGCCATAACAGCGGCATCAATCGATAATGCAGTAGTTGTGGCAGAGGATACGGAATACACAGGAAAGCCGGTAACTCCAGCCGTTACAGTGACAGTCAACGGTGTTGTGTTATCAGCAGCGGATTACACAGTGGCTTACAGTAACAACACTGAGGTCGGAACCGCAGAGGTAAGCATAACAGGAAAGGGCAACTACACCGGAGAGACAACAGGTACATTTGAGATAACAGCAAGAAGTATCAAGAACTGTACAGTTGAGTGCAGCACATCGATCGAGTACACAGGAAACCAGCTCATACCTGTTGTAAAGGTAAAGAATGGTGATGTGGAGCTGACAGAGGGAGTTGACTACATACTCAGCTTCGATATGAACACAGATGTGACAGGACGCGCAAAGGTGGTTGTGACCGGTAAGGGCAACTACAAGGATTCAGTGACAAGATACTTTGCAATTACAAAGAAGAGTATCGCTGGAGCTGAGATCAAGGGTATTACAGGAAAGGTATTCACAGGTAATGCAATAACACAGGATATTGAAGTTGAACTGGATGGACAGAAGCTCAGCCAGGGAACGGACTATACTGTGAAGTACGAGAACAATGTTCATGTAGGAACAGCAGTCATAACAATAACAGGTGCAGGCAACTACACAGATTCTGTAAAGAAGAGCTTTGTGATAAGCAAGGCAGATATAAGCAACACGGCTGTTATAAACGGAATTGAGTCCGAGGTTATATACAAGGGCACAGCATTTAAGTTTGATAATGTCACGATAACATGGGGAACAAATGTGCTGAAGGAAGGCAGAGATTACACGATCACATACCAGAACAACAGCGGAATCACCATGACGAGAACAAGTAAGGCTTCAGTCACTGTGAAGTTCATGGGCGACTACAAGGGAAGCGTTACAAAGCAGTTCAGGATCAAGGCATTTGACATATCAAAGGCAACCGTATCAGCGATAGCAGACAAGACCTACACAGGATCAGCGATCAAGCCGGCGGTTACAGTTAAGATCGGCAGTACAGTGATAAATCCAAAGGAGTACACGGTTGAGTACAGCAACAACGTGAAGCCGGGTGTTGCAAGTGTTACGATCACAGGACTTAACAACTTCTACGGAACAAAGAAGGTTACATTCAACATCCTTCCTGCAAAGGTGAAGAACCTTGCGGCAAGCGGTGAGACAACAACATCACTGAAGCTATCATGGAGCAGCAGTGCATATGCCCAGGGATATGAGGTGTACAGATATGATACAGGTAAGAAGACATATGTGAAGGTTGCAACAGTGAAGGGCACAAGCAGCAATATCACAGGTCTGGCAGCGGGAACTGATTACAAGTTCGCGGTATCAGCATATGTGAAGTCGTCAGGCAAGACACTGTATAGCGAGAAGACAGTCATAAATGCAGCAACAAAGCCAGCTAAGGTTTCAGGTATTTCATTCAGCAGCAGGGCAGAGAAGTCGATAGCGCTCAAGTGGAATACAGTTAAGGGAGCTACAGGCTACAAGGTATACAGACTTGTAGCAAAGGACAATTACAAATATCTTGGTTCGACATCAAAGACAGCTTATAATGTAAACGGTCTGACTGGAAGTACAGCTTACACATTCAAGGTAGTTGCATACAAGAAGGTCGGCAGCAAGGAGCTCGTTGGTGAGGATGCTACAGCAAGGATCATGACAACGCCATCGGCAGTCAAGAATCTTAAGATCAGTGCCAGAAGCAATGCATCGATAACGATGAAATGGAGCAAGGTAAACAACGCTGATGGATACATAGTTTACAGATACCGCGGCAACAGAGCAGTCAAGATCAAGACCATCACAAGCAAGTCAAAGGTCGTATTTGTAAGCTCAAAGCTCAGTGCCGGAACAACGTATAAGTACAGAGTTGTGGCATACAAGAAGGATGGAAAGGCGATCGTAGAGAATGCCGGAACATATGTATCAGGATTTACACTTCCTGCAACACCTGTTGTATCAGCGAAGGCCGGAGTCAAGCAGGCGAAAATTGCATGGAAGAGAGCCAAGGGAGCAACAGGTTACATCGTATACATGTCAACATCAAAGAGAGGCACTTATAAGGCTGTTGCAACCATAAGAAAGGCCAGTACGACTTCGTACACCAAGAAGGGCCTGAAGAAAGGCAAGACATATTACTTCAAGGTGCGTGCATTTAACAAGTCAGGTAAGACAACATATAAGAGTTCATACTCAACAGTAAAGAAGATCGTTGTCAAATAGTGACTGACAGTTAGATAAGGGAAAGCCGGAAATAAAACTATAAAAAGCATCCAACCGGGTGAGCCTGGAAACAGGCTTATCTGGTGGATGCTTTTTTGTTATCTATGAGGCGGAGGAATCTGTCCGCCTGAGAGATGATAAAGTCCTTAAGTGCTTTATATGGAAATACATTCGTTGTATTATTGCCTACATCGGTGTCTATGGAGGTGAATGAGTCGAGATCACTCCGCAGTCTGCTCTGTGAGAAACATAGACATTTTTTTATGGTCATATCAGGTGATGAAACCTTCGGTATGATCGGTGAGAAATCCCTGATAAACAATGGATTTGTCACATTGTAATCACCGTAGAAAAACTGTTCTGAGAAGAAATCCCGGAATGGGATACACCTTCCCTCCGGCTGCATGCTGAGCTCGTGCATTCGGACATGGTCTATGTCGCGTGTCACACAGGTGGGAGTGTTATCGCCTGCCTCAAACTGAAAATATTGCGGCCAGAATTCCTCCACATAGGCGGCGTCCATCATGAGATGGGCAAGTATGCCAAGGTCGGCAGGTGTCATAGCTTCCACTGGATATTCTGACAATATGTGATCGATGTCCGGATATTTTGTTATGAGATCGTTCTGCCATTCCGGCCTGAAATGTGTCAGGGCTTTGTCCATAACCGCATCTGGAAGAACGCAGCCCAGCAGGAAATCATTCAGCAGCTCCGGCTGGGATTCCTTTGAAATATGAAGTTTATCTGCGATGTATCTGCCCTCGCACAGGTGTATTATGTATCCCGGCATTGCAGCCCTCCCATATAGAATATATTTGTCAATTTGTAAAAAAGTGTACCCCCGGAGCCCCCGTAATGTCAATAAAGACAATTTCATACAAACAGTTTACTTGACTTATAATTTGTTAGGCGGTAAAGTCATAGATGGATAAATGGGATATCCATATCAGAGTAAAAGGAGAAACGTGTTGAATAACGATTACAACAAAGAACAAAACGACAAGAATGACGACAACAAGAATAATGGCAACAAAGGCAAAAACAGGAATGTCATGGTTCTGCTTGTCATCTCGGTGATATTGACACTGCTGTGCTGGAGAGCATATGACAAGATCACAAATGGAACGAAAAAAGAGATCCCGTACAGCGGATTTGTGGAGATGCTGGATTCGGGAGAGGTGGACAATGCGGAGATATATGCCAAAAAGATCAGATTTACCTCAAAGGAGTCTGACGGCACTCTGGATAAGAACACCTATGTGACAGTGAGGATAAGCGACGATAAGCTGGCAGACAGACTTAAGACAGCCCATGAGAAGTATGCCACAACATACAAGGGCAAAGACGAGAGCGGTTCAGCCATGGTCGGAACGATACTCTCATATGTAGTCATGATAGCTGCATTCTATCTGTTCCTCTCGTTAGTGACAAGGCGGAGCGGAATGATGGGCTTTGGCAAATCAAACGCCAAGGTATATATGGAGAAGAAGACCGGAGTCACATTTGCAGATGTTGCAGGAGAGGATGAGGCAAAGGAATCCCTGACTGAGATGGTCGACTTCCTTCACAACCCTAAGAAGTATATGGCTATAGGTGCAAAGCTTCCAAAGGGAGCACTGCTGGTCGGCCCTCCGGGAACCGGAAAGACACTTCTGGCAAAGGCTGTTGCCGGAGAGGCAAACGTGCCATTTTTCTCCATGTCGGGATCAAGCTTCGTGGAGATGTACGTGGGAGTCGGAGCATCGAGAGTCAGAGACCTGTTCAAACAGGCATCTGAGATGGCTCCTTGTATAATATTCATAGACGAGATAGATGCCATAGGCCAGAGCAGAGACAGCGTGAGGGGCGGTGATTCGGAGAGAGAACAGACACTGAACCAGCTTCTTGCCGAGATGGATGGATTTGACACATCCAAGGGAATAGTGATACTGGCTGCGACCAACAGGCCGGAGACACTTGACAAGGCACTCCTGAGACCGGGAAGATTTGACAGAAGAGTAATAGTTGAGAAGCCGGATCTTCAGGGTAGAATAGACACGCTGAAGGTACACTCCAGAAATGTCAAGATGGATGAGACTGTGGATCTCCGTGAGCTTGCGCTTGCCACAGCAGGTGCGGTTGGAGCAGATCTCGCCAATATAATAAACGAGGCGGCGCTCACTGCGGTCAGATCCGGAAGGAGCATGGTTTCACAGGCTGATCTGATTGGTGCGGTGGAGCTTGTATTTGCAGGAAAAGAGAAGAAGGGCAAGCTGCTAGGCGACCAGGAGAAGAAGGTCGTTGCATATCATGAAGTTGGACATGCTCTTCTGGTTGCTCTCCAGAAGCACACTGAGCCTGTTCAGAGAATTACAATAGTTCCTAGAACGATGGGTTCTCTGGGATATGTATGGCAGGTGCCTGAGGAAGAGAAGTATATGGAGACCAAGGCTGAGCTTGAGGCGAACATTGTGACGACCCTCGGCGGAAGAGCTGCAGAGGAATTGAAATTCGAGTCAGTGACCACCGGCGCGGCAAATGATATAGAGCAGGCGACCAAGACAGTGAGAGCGATGATAACCATGTATGGAATGTCAGACAAGTTCGGACTCATGCAGCTTGAGACTGTTCAGGGAAAATATCTCGACAGAAATGCAGTGCTCCAGTGTTCAGACAAGACTGCTGCAAAGGTCGATGAGGAGATTAGGAATCAGCTCAAGAAGGCATATGATGAGGCCAAGAAGCTTCTCTCAGAGCACATGAATGCGTTGGATGCCATCGCACAGTATCTGATAGAGAAGGAGTCGATAACAGGCCAGGAGTTCATGGAGATATTCAACAGAGTTGAAAATGCTGAACAAAATGTTGAACAGGAATAAAATTAAAACAATAATAAGATCAAAAAAAGAGAAGCCGGGGCTGGCAAAAAGCTCCGGCTTCTCTTTTTTCTATATCTGCTTTAGATTATATCTGCTGAAGATCGTCCAGGGTCTTGCCGTATGCCGGTAAAAACTCGCACACGAAGTCGTTTACCTCAGGATAAGTCTCAGCCATCTGTGACACGGAATTCATGATCGTACCCATGGCACTGGAGAACTCGGTATTTCCCGATCCTGTCTCCTCCATGCATTTGATCAGGGCGGACAGCTTGTCAGCCGCCTTGACGAGCTTCCAGAGATATACATCGTTCTCGTCGTCGGCATCCTTAAAAAATATCGGTTCATAGGCTGGTCTGAGATCGCCCGGCAACTTGTCAAGAAGTGTGTGGCATGCGATATCTTCCACATCCTTGAAGGCTGTCTTGATATCATCGTTGTAGTATTTCACCGGGGTCGGCATGTCACCGGTGATGATCTCCGATGCATCGTGATAGAGACCTATGAGTGCAGCTCTCTCGGCGTTCAGAGTCTTGCCGTAGCGTACATTGCCGATGGTTGCCAGTGCGTGGGCTATCATGCTCACCTCCAGGCAGTGCTCACACAGATTCTCCTCGCGGTTGTTCCTCATGAGTGCCCATCTGTCAATATATTTCATTCGTGATATAAGTGCAAAAAAGTTGTATTCCATCATAAAATCCTCGTTACTTCTGTTTATCGTTGTGGAAAAAATTATATACCGCAGTGGCTGCAGTCTTGTTCATTCCCTGCGGGATCTCGAGATCAGCAATGCTGGCGGCACGGATCTTGTCTATGTCCTTGAAGTATGCCAGAAGAGCCTTTCTCCTTGCCGGACCGATGCCCTCAATATCGTCCAGAACTGAGTGGATCTGGGATTTGCTTCTGAGACTTCTGTGGTACTCGATTGCAAATCTGTGGGCCTCATCCTGAAGTCTTGTTATCATGTTGAAGGCCTGTGTATTTGCAGGGAAATCTATCTCCTTGTTGTTGTAATAGAGTCCTCTGGTTCTGTGGTGGTCATCCTTTACCATTCCGCATACCGGGATGTTGAGACCAAGCTCGTCAAGAACCTCCAGAGCTATGTTGACCTGACCCCGGCCGCCATCCATCATGAGTACATCAGGGTAGATATTAAACCGCTCGTCTGTGAACCTTCTTGTGAGTACCTCCCTCATGCTTGCGTAGTCATCCGGCCCGTCTATGGTTCTGAGCTTGAACTTTCTGTAGTCATTCTTCTTGGCGCGTCCGTTTTCAAATACCACCATGGATGCCACGGAGTGATAGCCGTTTATATGCGATATATCAAATGCTTCAAGGCGTCTTGCGGATGAAACTCCGATAAGCTGTGCCAGCTCATTTGCCGCACCCTCAGTGCGCTCCTTTTCACGCTTGAGCTTGTCGGCATCCTGGTTCATGACCAGAAAAGCATTGTCCTTTGCCAGCTTGAGAAGCTTCTGCTTGTCTCCCTTCTGGGGAACAATGATGTGTACCTGACTTCCCCGGCGGGCGCTCAGATATTCCTCGATGACCTTGTAGTCCTCGATCTGCTGCTCGATAATGATCTCCTTTGGCAGATATGGAGTGGAAGCGTAGTATTGCTTGAGAAAAGACTCCATGATCGTGCTGTAAGCCTCAGCATTTACGCCGCTCATGTGGTAGTGTTCCCTGCCGATCATCTTGCCGGATCTTATGAAGAATATGGATATGACACACTCATTTCCAAGATCGGTGGCCATGGCGATCACATCCCTGTCGTCTGCGCTTGTGTCACCGACTCTCTGGGTGGACTCAATGTGATGGATGCTCTTTATCAGATCCCTGATCTCGGCGGCCTGTTCAAATTCCATATCCTCGGACAGCTCCTTCATCTGCTTTTCGAGATCCCTGATCACATGACCGTGGTTGCCGTTTAGAAAGCTTATGGCATCCTGGACATTTTTGTTGTAATCCTCCTTGGAGATATATCCCTGACAGGGCGCCATGCACTGCTTTATCTGGTGATACAGGCAGGGCCTTTCAAGGCCCATATCCCTTGGCAGAACCTTGTTGCAGCTCCTGAGGTGATACAGCTTTTTCAGCAGCTCTATGATATCCTTCACCGCTTTGGAATTGGTGTATGGGCCGAAATATTTGGAGTGATCCCGTTTCATCTGATGGCTGTACAGTATGCGCGGGTAATCCTCCTCCACAGTAATGCGGATATAGGGATAACCCTTGTCATCCGTGAGCATGGTGTTGTAATGCGGTCTGTGCTCCTTTATAAGGTTGCACTCTAGAACGAGAGCCTCGATCTCTGAACCGCAGACAATATATTCAAACCATGCAATATGGGATACCATCTTCTGAATCTTCGGGGATTTCTTGTAGCCGGTCTGGAAATACTGATGTACTCTGTTGTACAGATCTATGGCTTTTCCTACATATATAATATGATCCCCCGAATCGTGCATGAGATATACTCCTGGGACATGGGGGAGCTTCTTAAGTTCTTCTTCAAAATCAAACATGTCATTCACCTCAAAAATCTTAGATAAGTATATCACTATACTTACTATCATGTCATTCTTTCATCAGAAAATTTGAAAAATAAAAAAGGATTTTGAGAAAAAACGGAGAATAATAAAAATGTGTGGTAAGAAATATTGATCATGTGATAGGAGAGATTCTATGACGATACGGGAACAGCAGGAAAAAAGGGAGCACGAAGTGCTCAGCAGATATGCGGCGTTCAGTGATCAGTCCACAGGACGTGACAGACCGGAGGAGCAGTGCGACCTCAGAACGGTCTACCAGAGAGACAGGGACAGGATACTCCACTGCAAGGCGTTCAGGAGACTTAAGCATAAGACTCAGGTATTTCTGTCGCCGGGTGATGATCACTACAGGACCAGACTGACCCATACTCTGGAGGTGTCGCAGATAGCAAGGACGATAGCCAGATCACTCAGGCTTAACGAGGATCTGACGGAGGCGATAGCGCTGGGACATGACCTGGGACATACGCCATTTGGACATGTCGGTGAGCGGACACTTGCGGCCTGCGCGGGGAATAATTTCAGCCACAATGTTCAGAGCGTAAGGGTTGTGGAACGTCTTGAGAACCGTGGTGAGGGACTTAATCTCACCTGGGAGGTCCGGGACGGAATGCTAAACCATAAGACATCATGCACTCCGCATACGCTGGAGGGACAGTGTGTGAGACTGGCGGACAAGATAGCGTACGTCAATCATGATATAGATGATGCGATAAGGGGTAACATATTGAAGGAGGAGGATCTTCCGACCAATATCACCGACATTCTCGGGAAGAATACCCGCACCAGACTGAACTGTCTCATACATGATGTGATAAATACGAGTCAGGACAAGGATTATGTCGGTATGTCGGCGGAGATCGGGGATGCTCTGGGGAAGCTGAGAACATACATGTTCAGATATCTCTACACTAACCCGATAGCCAAGAGCGAGGAGCTCAAGGCCGACAAGATGCTGAGGATATTGTATGAATACTTCATTGAGGACGCCAGCAGGCTGACAAATGAATGTGTTGAGATGATATATATGGGAGAGGATCCCAAGACAGTCGTGTGCGACTACATAGCTGGTATGACAGACAATTATGCGATAGAGACATTTAAGAGTATATATATACCGAAGTCCTGGAAGGTCTGAGCATACCTGACAAACAGGAGGAATCGAATTGTATTATTCGGATGACGTGATAAATGAAGTCTTGTCAAGAAATGATATAGTGGATGTTATCGGAAGCTACGCAAGCCTTAAGAAGAAGGGCGCGAATTACGAGGCATGCTGTCCGTTCCACCATGAGAAGACTCCGTCATTTAAGGTCAACAGGGAAAAACAGATGTATCACTGCTTCGGCTGCGGAGTCGGTGGCAACGTGTTTACATTTGTCATGGAATATGAGAACCTCAATTTCCCGGAGGCTGTGGAGAGGCTTGCGGAGAGGGCTGGAGTACAGCTCCCTGAGAAGTCCATGAACGCCCAGGAGAGGTCGAGGGAGCAGTATAAGATAACGCTCAGGGAGATGAACAAGACTGCGGCTGCATATTTTCATTATATATTGAAGCACAGCCAGCATGGTGAGAAGGCTTATGAGTATTTTCACGAGACAAGAGGTCTCTCTGATGAGACGATAAATAAATTTGCGCTTGGATATTCAGATATATACAGGGATGATCTGTACAGGTATCTGAAGAGCAAGGGATATACAGATGATCAGATGAAGGGCTCGGGACTTGTTGAGATCAGCGAGAAGGAAGGCGGTGTGGACAAGTTCTGGAACAGAGCCATGATCCCGATACTGGATATAAACGGCAAGGTCATCGCATTTGGCGGACGAGTCATGGGCGATGGAAAACCGAAATATATAAATACCAGTGATACTGCGGTGTTCGACAAGAGCCATACGCTGTTTGCCATGAACATAGCAAGGCGGAGCAGGAGAAAAGGATTTATATGCTGTGAGGGATATATGGATGTCATCTCCATGCATCAGGCAGGATTTGACAATGCCGTGGCATCCCTTGGAACGGCATTTACATTTGGACATGCTGGGATAATAAAGAGATATGCCGATGAGGTTTATCTGGCGTACGACAGTGACGGCGCAGGCGTGGAGGCGACGAAGAAGGTCATAGCAATTCTCCGGGAGGTCGGAGTCGGCGCAAGGGTCATCAATATGAGACCGTACAAGGATCCCGATGAGTTCATACAGAACCTTGGAAGCGAGGCATTTGAGGAGAGGATAAAGAAAGCTGAGAGCGGAATGATGTTCCTTGCAAGGATATATTCTGAGGAATATGACCAGAGCGATCCGGGTGAGCTGACCAAGTTCCAGAACCAGATAGCGAGGGAACTGGCATATATTGAGGACGACCTGGAGAGAAATAATTATGTCGATGCCATAGCGAGGAAATATGTGATCGACAAGGATGCCCTTGCCGCGAAGGTACATGCCTACGGTGTTGCGGGCACGGCAAAGCCGGAGATAGTGGAGCGGGAGACCCGCAGACTCCAGGAACAGCAGGGCTATGAAGAGTTCCCGGGAGACCAGAGCGCGGGAGCTCCGGGAAGACCTGAGACAAAGGATAATAAGACCGCCAAGCTGCTGCTCACATGGCTTGTGAACCGGCCGGAGCTGTTTGCCAGACTTGACGGCGTGGTGAGTGAGGCGGACTTTGAGCCGGGAATATACCGGACCGTAGCGGACAAGCTGTACTCACAGTACAGGGAGAAGCACAAGGTTGAGCCCGCTGTGGTGGTGAACACATTCCAGGATGTGGAGGAACAGAGACTGGTGGCAGGCATGCTCCAGACAGATCTGGCGATAGACATGACCGAGGAGGAGGTTGGCAATGCCATAACCGAGGTCGTGAAAAAGATAAAGCTTGCCAGCATAAAAAAGCAGCTTGAGAGCGAGAATGACATGATGAAGGTTCAGCAGCTCATCAAGGACAGGAAAAAGATAGAAAAGTTTAAAGTTATTTTATAAGAAATAAACAATACATTATGTGGAGGAAAGATATGAGTACAATGGATGCGATCAATTCAAATGAAGACAAGTATATGATCAAGGTGAGTGAGGACGATGCGATCAACGCAAAGTTCAACACAAAGCTTCAGGAATTGCTTGACATAGCTCACAGCAAGAAGAACGTTATAGAGGACACAGAGCTCATCAAGCATTTTAACGATCTCAAGGAGGTTGCCCTTGATCTGGATACCATGCAGAAGATCTTCAATTTCCTTGAAAAGAACGGTGTGGACATACTTCAGATAACAGATGACGATGAGGAGGAGCCAACACTTGACGAGGACGTGATCGCTGAGGGCGAGGATGTTGAGAAGATAGATTTCACAGATACAGGTGATATATCAAGCACAACACAGGATCCTGTCAAGATGTACCTGAAGGATATAGGAAAGGTGCCTCTGCTCAGCGCGGAGGAGGAGATAGAGCTTGCCAAGAGAATGGAGGCAGGCGATGAGATGGCAAAGAAGAAGCTTGCTGAGTCCAACCTCAGACTTGTTGTAAGTATAGCCAAGAGATATGTTGGACGTGGAATGTTATTCCTCGATCTAATACAGGAGGGTAACCTCGGTCTGCTCAAGGCCGTGGAGAAGTTTGATTACAGAAAGGGTTACAAGTTCTCAACATATGCGACATGGTGGATCAGACAGGCCATCACAAGGGCCATCGCAGATCAGGCGAGAACCATAAGAATCCCGGTTCATATGGTTGAGACCATCAACAAGGTTACCAGAGTGAGCAGAGATCTGCTTCAGAAGCTCGGCAGAGAGCCGCTTCCAGAGGAAGTCGGAGAGGTTATGGGACTTCCAAAGGAGAGAGTTCAGGAGATCATGAAGATCGCACAGGAGCCTGTATCACTGGAGACTCCTATCGGTGAGGAGGAGGACAGCCATCTTGGAGATTTCATACAGGATGAGAGTATCCCTACACCTGTTGAGGCGACAAACCAGACACTGCTGCACGAGCAGCTCGACGAGGTAGTCAGCACACTTACAGAGAGAGAGCAGAGAGTTATAAAGCTTAGATTTGGATGGGATGACGGAAGACCAAGAACCCTTGAGGAAGTCGGCAAGGAGTTCAATGTCACAAGAGAGCGTATCAGACAGATCGAGGCAAAGGCGCTCAGAAAGCTGAGACATCCTAACAGAAGCAGAAAGCTCAAGGATTTCCTGTATAACTAGCAGAGAGGACCGCGCGATCTGGCATGGATGGTGCGAGGATAATAATTATGAAAGATATAGAATTGTCACTTCGTATGAAGACTGTTGCCGACATGGTAAAGCCCGGCGGCAGAGTGTGTGATATTGGATGCGACCATGCATTTGTGTCCATATACCTTGTGGCAAATGGCATATCGGACCGGGTCATAGCATCAGATGTTAGAACCGGTCCGTGTGCTATAGCCAGGGATAATATAGCCAGATGGAATATGACAGACCGTATTGATCTGAGACTCGGAAACGGACTTGCAACCATATCTCCGGGTGAGGTGGATTCCATCATAATAGCCGGCATGGGAGGAATCCTCATAACGGATATACTTGAAGCCGGCATGGATGTGGTACAGTCAGCCGGTCAGCTCGTGCTGCAGCCCCAGTCGGAGACAGAGCATTTGAGAAGGTACATCGCAGAGAATGGCTGGAAGATCACAGAGGAAAAAATGCTGATAGATGCTGGCAAATACTACGTTGTACTGAACGTGGATGTGACAACACAGGATTTTGGTAATAAGTCAGCCATGGATGAAGTATATTATAAATACGGATATTACCTCATACATAATCATGACAAGATCCTCGGAGAGTATCTGAGGGATAAGCTTGATTCGACCGGAAAAGTCCTTGATGGGCTGAAGAAGGCGGATACGGTCAATGCCAGACGGCGTGCCGGTGAGCTCACACATGAAAAGGAATGCATGGAAGAGGCATTGAGACTTATATCGGATATGGAGTAGATATTTATATGGGTGATGAGCAGAGAAGTATAACATCATTAAAGACAACTGCAAAGGAGTGGGCGAGGAAAGTCGGTATCGATTCGATCGACAGGCTGAACGAGATGATCGATTCAGGAAAGGGACTGGAGCTCATACTGGTATGCGAGGCTATGCAGAGTAACTGCATGTATGAGATAGCCAGAAAAGTTTCCGAACAGAAGCGTAGGATAATACTGATATCCGGGCCGAGCTCGGCGGGCAAGACAACACTTTCCCACAGACTCAGTATCCAGCTTCGTGCCATGGGACTCAGACCACATGCGATAGCTGCGGATAACTATTTTGTGAACCGTGAAGACAATCCTAAGGATGAGAATGGCAACTATGATTTCGAGTGCCTGGAGGCCATGGATCTTGAAACACTTAATAGGGATATGACAAGGCTGTTGGACGGTGAAGAGATAGAGCTTCCGGTTTTCAACTTCAAGACCGGAGTGAGGGAATATCATGGGGACCTTCTCAAAATAGGTGAAAATGATGTTATCATCATGGAAGGAATCCATTCGCTTAACCCGAAGATGACATACGGACTGGCGGATGAAGACAAGTACAAGATATACATAAGTCCCCTTAATCAGTTGTACGTTGAAGGTGAGGACGGCGAGCCGGCAAAGGTTTCAACCATAGACAGCAGACTGCTCAGGAGAATAGTCAGAGACAGCAGGACCAGAGGGAACGATGTGGAGAAGACACTTTCCATGTGGAGCTCAGTCAGAAGGGGAGAGGAGAAATATATCTTCCCATATGAGAGCGAGGCTGATGAGATGTTTAACTCGGGACTGTTGTACGAATATACCGCCATACGGCGTGAGGCGAGACCATTGCTGCTCGGGGTAGATGAGACTTCAGAGCATTACCAGGATGCGGCGAGACTTCTGCATCTGATAGATATGTTCCACGACATAGACACAGAATACATACCAGCAAATTCCATACTCAGAGAATTTATAGGTGGCGGATGCTTCAGGATATGATGAAGGTTCACACAAGGATAAAGAATAACCAACAATACAAAAATACGGCACAGAGGCAAAACAAATGTCTCCGTGCCGTATTTTTTGTTCAAAATATAAGGAAAATACTATGAAAGGGAATGAGTTGGACTGTAAGCCGGGTTATGTCGAGAGTGATCATCTATCTAGGATTTATGTTACCATAAAACTCAAGCAACCTACCTGGAATGCAGCGGGCAACTGTATCATTCCACAAGCTCCTTTGCAGAAGCTATATTTGGTCTTGCTTCGGATGGGGTTTACAGAGCCTGTCATGTTACCATGGCAGCGGTGAGCTCTTACCTCGCCTTTCCACCCTTACCATACGAATATGGCGGTATATTTCTGTTGCACTGGCCTGGGAGTCGCCTCCACCGGACGTTATCCGGCATCCTGCCCTGTGAAGCCCGGACTTTCCTCACCTGCAAAAATGCAGCCGCGATCACTTATCCAACTCATATAATCTTATAACAAATCACCGGCAAAAAGTAAAGTGAAAATAATCAAAAAACAACGAATGTAGTTTTTAAAACTACTTAACACAGTTAAGAATGCTTGATGTGGATTGCGATTCATGATATAATCTATAGCAAAGACGAGCAGACTAATATATGACTTCAGGCATATGGCGCACACAGCGCTGGAAAGGACTAACAATGGAAGATGTATATTTAACTAATAGAGATTATGTGAAGATAAAGAATCTGAATCTGGTGAGCTACGGTGGCAATCAGAACTGGTCAAAGTCAAAGAAGATGCAGAAGGTCGGATGTGGTGTTATAGCCATGGCAGACCTCACGATGTATCTTGCTGAGCAGAATCCGAATATGATGACCGATGCCATCCGAAAGATCAACAAGCCAAAAGGCTTATACAACAAGCATGACTATCTTGAGTATGTGAGATTTTTCTATGTGCACTACGTGATACTTCTCATGCACAAGGGCATGCTGGGAATAGCACTCAAGCATACGATGAACAGATATTTCATGCTGAACGACATAGGGCTCAAGGCGAAGTGGAAGATGATGCAGTCCGATGAATCGATGCTGAGAGATATAAGACATCTCATAAGAAAGAATAAGCCGGTCATACTGGCCATAGGACCTAACAGATACAATCCATTTGGCAAGAAGGGTATCAGCCTTTATGTGGACAAGGACGGTGAGCTGAAGAGCTCCATCAGGGAGAATGTCCACTCACATTATGTGACTGTTACAGGAGTGTGCACCATAAAAGGAAGAGAATATCTTGTTGTATCTTCATGGGGAAAGAAGTATTATATAGACTATAAGGAATACAGGAATTACGTGAATAACGTCGGTGACAAGTTCACGAGCGGGATATTATATATCCAGGGATTATTATAAGATTTTACACCAGGAGGACATTGTATGAACGCAGTAGAATGTATCAAGACCAGAAGAAGTGTGAGAAAGTTTACAGATGAGATGGTGAGTGTTGACACAGTCAGAGAGATTGTTGAGCTGGCGTCATATGCGCCATCATGGAAGAATACACAGGTTATCAGATATACACTTGTGGAGGATCCGGAGATCATCGCTAAGATAGCTGCAGAGGGCGTTATGGATTTCCCTCTCAACCAGAAGACAGTCAGCAGAGCGAAGCAGCTCATGATAGTCACCAAGAAGGACGGAATATGTGGCTATGAGAAGTCAGGAGAGTTCAGCACAAGCAAGGGCAGCGAGTGGGAGATGTTCGATGCCGGTATAGCAACCCAGACATTCTGTCTTGCCGCTCATGATAAGGGCGTTGGAACAGTCATACTCGGAATATTTGACGATGCAAAGGTAGGAGAGATAGTTGGTATTCCTGATGGACAGACCGTTGCCGCAGTTGTGGCTATGGGTTATCCTGCATTTGCACCGGAGATGCCGCCTAGAAAGTCAGTGGACGACCTTCTCACAGTGAAGTAGATCACAGAACGGTACAATTACATATAAAAAGAAATTGATGTAAGCTGCACTTTAGTATACACTAAGTGCAGCTTTTTTTAATAAGGAGGCAACATGACAGACAGGATTTCTTCAAAGGCTGATGTTCTTAAGAGCCTGTATGGAAAATTGAAGTATTCGAGAGTGGAAAAGCTGAAGATAGTAACCGGAGCTGAGCTTGATGCCGATCCGTATGGACTTGCGGCGGAGATAGCAGAAGAATTTGCCGGAGGGTATATCGTGGTCAGAAGCTCGTCCTCAAATGAAGACGGACTCAACACTTCGAATGCCGGTCACTATGAGAGTATTCTGGGAGTGGACCCTTCAGACGGAGAAGCGGTAGTAAGGGCAGTCAGGGAAGTGCTGGATTCATATAAATGTGATCTGGACGATGTGTCCGGCGAACAGGTTCTCATACAGAGACAGATCACGAATATCAGCTACAGCGGCGTTATATTTTCAAGGGAGATCAAGAAGGACAGGCCATATTATACGATAACCTACGATGATTCATCCACAGACGCGGTTACAAGCGGAAGGGGAGGAAAGACGGTATACATAATCAGGAATGTGGACTGTGATGAGCTGCCGGCGAACTGGGCTGCGCTCATCAGATCCATGCGTGAGCTGGAGGAGATGCACCCTGAATATCCACTGGATGTGGAGTTCGCAATAGATGAGGACAATACAGTCACGATATTTCAGATGAGACCTCTTGCAGCCAGCATCAATGGTGTTCACTCCGATGTCGATGACGAAGAGGTGTTCAGGACTGTTTTGGAGGCTGAGGATACATACAGGGAGATCAGCAGCCTGGTTGGGGACAGGAACACCATATTGTCGGATATGGCATTCTGGAATCCTGCGGAGATCATAGGTGAAAATCCCCATCCGCTTGACTATTCCCTGTACAGGGAGATCATCACGTCTGCGGCATGGAATCAGGGACTCAGCTACATTGGTTACAGAGAGGTGGATGGAGACCTCATGTATAAGCTTGGCAACAAGCCGTACATATCTCTTAAGAAGTCGTTCCTGGGGCTGATGCCGGATGAACTGGATGACAGGCTGGAGGCGAAGCTTCTGAAGTATTACGATAAGAAGCTTATAGATGATCCGACCGCCCATGACAAGATAGAATTTGAGATAGCATTTTCCGAATATGACTTCTCGACGGAGGACAAGCTGGGGACACTGACGGAAGCCGGGTTCACCAGGGAGGAGATTGCGGACCTCTCGGATTCGCTGTTCAATCTGACAAACAATGCGATATGCAATTTCAATAGAAACAGGATGAAGGATCTCAGGGCTCTTAACGGCCTTCGTGTCCACCGTGAGAATACGAGAAGCAACTGGCTTATGGCGCACAATGATGTGGTAACGCTGATACAGTATTTTGTACAGCTCATAGAGAGCATAAAGCATTACGGAACCCCGAAATTTGCGCGACAGGCGAGACTGGCATTCATATCGAAGGCGATTAGCAGATCCCTTGTGTACAGAGGATATTTTACGGACAAAGAGATAGACGATTTTATGATGTCGATATATACTGTTGCGTCGGAGTACGATTCTGACTTTCAGGATCTGGTGGACGGCAGGATAACAAGAGTTACATTTGATGAAAAATATGGACATCTGCGTTCAGGCACATACGACATAACCTGCGAGACATACGCCCAGCGCGAGTTCGACCTGTCCAAGGGAAGCGCTGCTGCGAGAAAGCAGAGGCAGACCATAGAGGAGCTTAAGCATAATCCTCTGGATTCGGTTAAGCTCATGGAGGCACTTGAGGATATAGGCTTTTATGTGGACCTCAGGGAATTTCTGGATTTCCTCAAGGATTCCATGGAGGAGAGGGAATTCTTCAAGTTTGAGTTCACCAAGACATTAAGCCTTGCCATAGACATACTTATAGATATAGGCGATAAACTTGGCATAAGCAAGGAAGACATGGCATATCTTGAGGTGCCGGATATTCAGCTTATGGTGAACAGACCTGCGGAATTCACAGGCGATATATGGAGAAAGATCATAGATCAGAACAAAAAGAAATTCCAGAGGGCGTCCATGCTTATACTGCCGGATGTCATATATGATCCGTTGCAGTTAAAATGCATAGAGATATGGGAGGCCAGACCTAACTTCATAACATCTGAATGCGTCACGGGTGACATTCTCCTGCTTGAAAATTATGAGAATGAGGATCACGAGGATGTGGCTGACGTTCAGGATAAGATAGTAGTTCTCCCGAAGGCGGATCCGGGATACGACTGGATATTTGCAAAGGGGATAAAAGGATTTATAACGAAATACGGCGGAGTTGCATCCCACATGGCGATAAGGTGTGCGGAGTTCAACATCCCGGCGGCAATAGGCTGCGGAGACTGCATATACAGTTTCGTGGAAAAACAGCAGACGGTGACGCTCGACTGTGCACACGGTAAGATAACAAAGGGGGTATAGGTTTTATGTTACATGCACTTATAACACAGCGGGAAGGACACAATATGTATGGAAAATATACGGACGTTCTCGAGGCTGCTTATGTGGAGTTCTATGAGAGCCTTGGAATAAGACTCAGACCGGTATCCAACTTTACAAAAAACTTTGATGAGATAGTGGATGAACAGTTTGATCTCCTGATAGTGACAGGGGGCGGAACGCTCCATCCGAGACATTATGTGGAGCCGCACAATGCAGAGCTGCAGCCGCACCGTGATGCTCTAGAGGAGCAGCTCATAATGTACTGCGTCCAGAATGAGATCCCAGTGATAGGCGTGTGCAGGGGAATGCAGCACATAAATGCGCTGTTTGGCGGTAAGATAAGTTATTCCGCGCGCTTTAAGGTGCCAAGACCCAGAGGCACAGACCACATGGCAAGGATAGTCAAGACGGACAGATATATCAAGGTAAACAACTTCCACAGCGACTGTGTCTATCTGGAAAATCTGTCGACGATGTTCTATCCGATAGTGGTCGATGAGGAGAATGAATCTGTCGAGGCATTTGTATCACCGACGATGAGCATACTTGCCTTCCAGTGGCATCCTGAGCGTATATTTGAGAGCGAGGAAGGACGGCTTTTTACAAGACATCTTATACAGGATTTCCTTGGGCTTCCGAGAGATGATGTGAAACCGGCGATAGATTAACGTTGAAATGCCATATGAAAGATGCTAAAATAAACTAGCGTATACTTATGAGATAGAAAAGTTGCGATGGAGGCACTATTATGGAGAACGGAAAAGCTAAACAGCTTTTAGATAGAATACAGGATATAGTTGGAGATGGACAGAACGTTCCATTTGCAGCAGGTAAGGTACTGGTCAACAAGGAAGAGGTTCTTGAGATCGTTGAGGAGCTCAAGACTACTATAGATCTGGAACTCAAGGCATATCATGAGATCACAGACAAGAGAAGCAAGATCATCAAGGAGGCAGAGCAGGAGGCCGATGAGATCATCGCAGAGGCCGAGGAGACCGCATCCAGGATCAGGCTTACAAAGCCAAGCCCGCTCTTTGTGGACCGCAATGTCAAGAGCCTTGGCAAGCAGGACAGGCAGGCGCTCAGAACGGCCAACGAGATATATGCGGCATCTATCATTTATACAAATGAGATGCTGATGGAGATCAACGAGACCGTGAACCAGGCATATAATATGATAAGCATGGAGAGCGACAGAGTCCTTGATTCTCTGAGAAAGAAATCTGAGATCATTGAGAACAACAAGAAGGAGCTCATGGAAGGTCTCATGGATATGAAGAAGCAGGAGCGCTATGCCGATATACTGGAGATCAGCCAGCTTCTGGCGAATGAGCTGTATTATGAGAAGAACAAAGCCAAGGATGAGGAGCACAAGGATAAGAACGGTGAGCCGGAGATGGTTCAGTGGGAGTTCGATTTTGAAGATAAGAAGGAGCCTGAACCGATCCGAGTGAAGGCATCCAGGGAACCGGTCAAGAGTGTCCAGAGGGAGACTGACGATGCGGATTCTTCGATACATGTCATAAAAGACAGTGATCATGACGATAAGATGAGACGCTTTGGAGACAGAACACCGGTGAGACTTGAGGAGTCGATAACGGATGCGAGTGCCAAGGGAAGCGACTCAGACAAGAACGGCAGACCTGATTTCAGAATAGGCGGACGTATATCCGATGCCTATGATGACGTGGATGATGGAGTCGTATAAAAGTTTCGTGCAACATGCAGGGGACGCGCTAGTTTTGAATATTAAAGCCTGATAAGTTGGCGGCTGATACTTTACAGGGGGTAACGTGTCGAATAGCACATTATATGATGCAGCAACACAGCATGCATGGTATTGCGCCGGAGCATGGGAGATCATATAATGGTGGTGTCGTCGACAGGAGGCAACATTTAATATTATATACAAATAAATCAACCTAAAACGCGGAGGTAAAAAGTTATGGGAATTTTAAAGAGATTTAAGGACATTATGTCATCAAACATCAATGCACTTCTTGACAAGGCAGAGGATCCTGAGAAGATGATAGATCAGTACCTCAGAGACCTTCAGGAGGATCTCAGAAAGGTTAAGTCAGAGACTGCAACTGTTATGGCAGAGGAGCAGAGATGCAAGAGACAGCTTGATGAGTGTGACGCAGAGATCGCAAAGATGCAGACATATGCAGAGAAGGCACTTGTAGCAGGTAACGAGGGCGATGCAATGAAGTTCCTCGAGAAGAAGAACCAGCTCACGCAGAAGCAGGTAGCTCTTCAGCAGGCATATGATGCAGCAGCAGCTAACGCAGCCAAGATGAGACAGATGCATGACAAGCTCACAAAGGATGTCAGCGATCTCAATGCAAGAAAAGAGACTATCAAGGCAAAGGTTCAGGTTGCTAAGACTCAGGAGCGTATGAACAAGATGATGAGCGGTATCGGCGATTCATCAGCTTCACTTGATGCATTTTCAAGAATGGAAGCAAAGGCAGACGCTATGCTTGACAAGGCAAATGCAATGAGCGAGCTCAATTCATCAAGCGCAGATTCAATAGATGATCTTGCAAGCAAGTATGATGCAGCTCCAAATGCAGACGTTCAGGATGAGCTTGCAGCACTTAAGGCAAAGATGGGATTATAATATTCCAAACATATTGCAGAACAGAGAGGAGTGCACTACATGGGTTTATTTTCAAATCAGTTTGCTAATGTTGTAGAATGGGAAGAGTACAGAGATGACGTCATCTTCTGGAAGTGGACAAATAGAGAGATCAAGAAGGATTCAAAGCTTATAATCAAACCGGGACAGGATGCTATATTCCTTTATAACGGAGCGGTTGAAGGTATATTTACCGAGTCTGGAAACTACACTATTGATTCACAGATCATACCATTCCTTTCAACATTGAAGGGATTTAAGTTCGGATTCAATTCAGGACTTCGCGCAGAGGTTCTGTTTGTGAATACAAAAGAGTTTACATGTAACTGGGGAACCAGTTCACCGATCAGACTTCAGGCACCGGGACTTCCGGGCGGACTTCCTGTGAGATCAAATGGTAAATTCTCATTCAAGATAGACGATTATAATGTTCTAATAGAGAAGGTTGCAGGTATAAAGCAGCAGTTCACAGTCGATGACATAAGAGATAGGATAAGGGGTATCCTGGACGGACTGCTGATGAAGTGGATCACAAAGGTTGGCGGAGACGTATTCAATCTTATGGCCAATTCCGTTGATATAGCTAAGGGTATCAAGGAAGATCTGGACATGGAACTCTTGGGAATCGGACTTACGATAACTGATTTCAGAATAAGCGAGTTTACATATCCTGAGAATATACAGAAGCGTGCTGATCAGGCTGCTGAGTATTCTATGATAGGGGATATGAACAGATTCCAGCAGGTGAATATGGTTGATTCCATGGCAAGGGGTGGCCGTACAGGAACAGCCGGAAGCAATGCAACGGATATGGCAAATGCCATGGTAGGAATGCAGATGGGAATGGCTATGGCAGGTCAGATGGCCGGAGCTATGAACCAGATGAACAATGCAGCAACACAGGCAGCAGGAACCGGAACAGCTCCAAAGTTCTGTCCTAACTGTGGACAGCCAACTAACGGTGCGAAGTTCTGTGGCAACTGTGGAACGAAGCTGATCTAAAGACAAATACATTATAATTGAATAATGATATTTTCAAATAAACGCTGTTATGATATACTAGGCAGATGGAATAAAACATATGTTTGGTATATATAACGGCGTTTTTTACGTCACAGGATACAGGAGGAATTATGGCAGGACTTAACGATATGCAGGAACAGGCCTGTGAGCATGTGGATGGGCCACTGCTCATACTTGCGGGAGCAGGAAGCGGAAAGACCAGGGTTATCACACACAGGGTAGCCTATCTCATGGAGCACGAAGGAGTTAATCCTCTGAACATATTGGCGATCACATTCACCAACAAGGCGGCCCGTGAGATGCGGGAGAGAGTTGATCTGATAGTTGGGGACGGAGCTGACAGGGTATGGGTCAGCACATTTCATTCGCTGTGTGTGAGGATACTCAGAAGATATGCTGATAAGATCGGCTATGGCAAGAACTTTGATATATATGATTCGGATGACCAGAAGAGTACGGTGAAGAGTATACTCAAGGATTTTCAGATAGACCCGAAGAGGTATCCCGAGAAGATGTTCATGGCGGAGATATCCAAGGCCAAGGAGAAGTATCTGTCACCTGACGAATTCGCAAAAAAGAATGCTGCAGACTATGCAGGAACAAAGGCTGCAGAGGTGTACACTGAGTATCAGAGTCGTCTTAAGAAGAACAATGCGATGGACTTTGACGATCTTATTTACAAGACGGTGGAGCTATTCGAGCACAATCCTGATGTCCTTGATACATATCAGAATAGATTCAGATATATCATGGTTGACGAGTATCAGGATACTAATCACATACAGTTTCTGCTGGTCAAGATGCTTGCGAGAAAATACAGGAACCTGTGTGTGGTGGGAGACGATGATCAGTCCATATACAAGTTCAGAGGAGCGAATATAACCAATATCCTGAACTTTGAGAAGGAATATGAGGATGCGAAGGTTATCAAGCTGGAACAGAACTATAGATCCTGTGGCAATATACTTGCCGCAGCGAATGCAGTCATACAGCACAATGCAGGCCGTAAGGATAAGGCTCTGTGGACGGATAAGGATGCCGGTGAGAAGATCTCGTTTGAGCAGTGCGATTCGGAATATGCAGAGGGAGATATGGTGGCGAGCCGTATCAAGACTCTTGTCAGACAGGGAGTGGACTACAGGGATATAGCTATCCTCTACAGGACGAATGCACAGTCCCGTGTGCTCGGAGAGAAGATGGTGTATGCGAACATACCATACAGAGTATATGGCGGCACAAACTTCTATGCCCGAAAGGAGATCAAGGATGTTCTGGCATATCTCAAGGTCATCAACAATTCCACTGACAACCTGTACTTCAGGAGAGTGGTAAATGTTCCGAAGAGAGGTATAGGCGAGGCGAGTCTCAGCAAGGTTGAGTCATTTGCGGATGCGTATGGATTGTCGATGATGGATGCTGCGGCGAGAGCTGACGAGATACCGGGAATGGCTGCCAAGACCTCGGCCAAGATCAGGCAGTTTGCGGAGCTTATCACATCATTCAGGGATATGCTGGCGGATGGTGAGAGCCTTGACTCGGTGTACGACAGGATCCTTGAGGATACGGGTTATGAGTCAGAGCTCATAGCAGAGCACACAGAGGAGGCCATGACTAGACTTGAGAATATCGATGAACTCCGCAACAAGGTGGTGGAATTCACAGAGGATAATGAGGAGGCAGGGCTCAGCGAGTTCCTGGAGGAGATAGCGCTTGTGTCTGACCTCGATGCCATGTCGGAGGATGACAATCAGGTCAAGCTGATGACTCTCCACAGTGCCAAGGGTCTGGAGTTCCCATACGTATTTATATGCGGAATGGAGGACAGAGTATTTCCTAGTGGAATTGCACTCAACTCAGATGATCCCGATGCTCTTGAGGAGGAGAGACGTCTGTGTTACGTGGGTATAACCAGAGCCATGAAAAAGCTGTACCTGAGTGCGGCGAAGGAACGAATGGTGCATGGTAACAGGGTGTACAGCGATGTGTCCAGATTCATAAGAGAGATCCCGCCTATGCTGTTTGAGCATGAAGCTGATATGAAGAATATGGCAAAGCGAAGAGAGTCGGAGTCTGTCGACAGATATAACAGAGGTGAAGGACGCAGAGATGCGTATGGAAGTTCATATGGTGATACATATGCCGGCTATGGCGGTGGAAGAACCGCTGGAGCAGCCTCAGGCAGAAGCTATGGACAGAAGAATCCATACAGCAGCTATGCAAAACAGCAGTCATACGGGCAGCCGTCTTCCCAGCCTTCGTTCGGCAAAGCCTTTGTGGTAAACAGTGTTGGCAAGCCTGATTATGCTGTTGGAGACAGAGTCAGACATATTAAGTTTGGTCCGGGTACTGTGGAGGCTTTGGAGAAGGGCGATAAGGATTACGAGGTTACAGTGAATTTCGACAGATGCGGTGTCAGGAAGATGTTTGCTTCGTTTGCAAAGCTCAAAAAATGCGAGTAGTCAATTAAACCGCATGTTAGATTTATTTATAAAATACATATAGAAATAATCAAAACCGTATGCTATAATTTTGGTATGTGTTGGGAGATAATAACTGTATGTTTCTTCTCTCAAATCAATATAATATAATGAAACCCGTTACAGGGTTAAGAAAGGGTGGAATGTAACGATGAAGAGTAGTGACGTAATCTTAGTTAAAGGCGATGCAACAGAAGAGAAGGCAAAGAGCACATTATTTGTGATCTTGGTTATCATTGGTGCCGTTGCTGCTATTGCAGGTATTGCATATGCAGTATATTCATATCTTACACCAGACTTCCTTGATGATTTTGATGATGACTTCGACGATGATTTCGACGATGACTTCTTCGATGATGAGGAAGATACAGATGAGGCAGAGCCAGCAGCAGAAGCAGCCGAGGCGGCAGACGCTGAGTAATTCGTACTGTATTATATAGAAGAATATGGTAGTATAAAGATACGCTCTATCCATTGAGGATAGAGCGTATTTTTTTTGCCATCTACTAAAAAAATGGAAGATAGGACGAAACGTCATGATAAAAGGTATAAAAAATGCGGATAACAGGAATCGAACCTGCACCCCGAAGGACTAGATCCTAAGTCTAGCGCGTCTGCCAGTTCCGCCATATCCGCTTAATTCTTCATAAAATAAAAATAGCCCCTCATATCAGAAGGGAAATAGTGAGCCATCGGGGACTCGAACCCCGGACAACTTGATTA
>ULUG01097014.1_pt1 | contig 64774 bp, 53 predicted proteins | sample 1958331 | NCBI WGS metagenome assembly ULUG01 (sample SAMEA4835755, study PRJEB28245) | human gut metagenome | biome: gut microbiome; material: fecal sample | place: Denmark | collected 2008
ATAAAAGAGAGACTGCCTAACTTTGGTTGTTAGACAGTCTCGTTCGGTATCTTGAGAACTGGTGTTTACCAGATCACCACGCGCTCCGATTCGGGGCGGAACATGGGCTGGCCCTCCGTGATGGAGAACGCCTCGAAGAAGGGCGCGAGGTTGCGCAGCGACACGTTCACGCGGTTGCGGCCCAGCGAGTGGACGTCGCCCGTGGTGAGGGCGCGGATCTCCTCGTCGCGGATGTTCTGTGCCCAGAGGTTGGCATAGTTCATGTAGAATGCTTGGCGGGGAGTGAGCCCGTCGATTTTTGCAGAGTCGCTTTCAACGTCAATGCCTTTCTTTTTCTGCGAGTCGAGGAACGCGGTCATCGCCACGCGAAGGCCGCCCTGGTCGGCTATGTTCTCGCCCAGCGTATACTGTCCGTTGGCGTGAAGACCGGGAAGGACCTCAACGGCGTCGAACTGCGCGATCAGACCCTTGGTCTTCTCGCTGAACTTGGCTGCGTCGTCGGCTGTCCACCAGTCGGTCATGTTGCCTTTAGCGTCGAAATTGCGGCCCTGGTCATCGAATCCGTGGGTCATTTCGTGGCCGATCACCACTCCGATGCCGCCGTAGTTCTCGGCGTCGCTTGCCTCGGGGTCGAAGAAAGGCGCCTGAAGTATGGCTGCGGGGAATACTATTTCGTTAGCGAGCGGATTGTAGTAAGCGTTCACGGTCTGAGGAGTCATGCCCCATTCGGTGTGGTCAACGGGTTTACCCCACTTGGAATAAGTGTCGCGCTGATGCCACATTGCAACGTTGTGCATGTTCTCGTAGTAGCTCAGCTTCGGGTCGATTTCAAGGGTAGTGTAGTCTTTCCACTTGTCGGGATAGCCGATTTTAACGGTGAATGCGTTGAGTTTGTTGAGGGCGTTGAGTTTCGTGTCGGTGCTCATCCAGTCAAGTTCGATTATGTGCTTGCCCAGTGCGGTGCGCAGGTTCTCAACGAGTCCTACCATATAGTCTTTCGACGACTGCGGGAAGTACTTCTCCACGTAGAGTTCGCCTACTGCCTCGCCCATTGCGCCTTCAGTGGCGTCGAGCGCGCGCTTCCAGCGCGGACGCTGCTGCTGCACACCGCGCATTACCTTGGAGAACTCGAAATTTGCGTTGGCGAAGTCATCGCTAAGTTTAGAAGACGCCTGCGACACGTATTTCCACAGGTAATAGTCCTTTATTTCGCGGTCGGTGAGTGAACCCATGAGCTTGTCGGCCTGAGCCACTGACTTCAGCTCCGTCACGATTACCTGTTCGGGCGACGGTATTTCCATTGTCTCGATAAAGAAGCGGTCCCAGTTCACGTGAGGATACATCTCCTTGAGCTGCGCAAAGGTGCGCGGGTTATATTGGGCGGTGATGTCGCGGCTCTCTTCGCGGGTGAAAGCCGAATCAGCGAGCGCTGTCTCGATTTTCATCACGTTTTTAACGATGCGGCGTGCATCCTTGCGCGAGTATCCTGCGTTGCGCATCTGCGCCTCGATAAGCTTCATGTAAGCCTCGCGCACTTCCTTGTTGCGCTTGTCGTTCTTGAGATAATAATCGCGGTCGCCAAGGCCCATGCCTCCGCCGCCCACATACATGGCATACTCTTCGCTGTTCGCGAGATTCTCCATGGGACCGGCGCCGAAAAACGGGCTTGCGTAGTTGCCGTGCATCCAGAGGAAAAGATCTTCCATGCCGCTGTGGGGCGTGGTTTCTATTTTCTTCAGGTCGGCGAGAATCGGTTTTGCTCCTTCGGCGTTGCGGCGGACGGAATCCATGGCCTGGCTGTAGATGGTAGCTACTTTGAATGCCACGGTTCCTGCTGCAGGATTTTCGTCGGCAAGATTGAGGATTATCTGCTTAACGCGCGCCTCGCTCGAATCGTTGAGAATGTCGAAAGCGCCGTAGCGTGAATGTTCGGGAGTGAGGGGGTGCGACTCCATCCAGCCCTTGTTCACGTGGGTGTAGAAATCGGTTCCGGCAGGCGTCGATTTGTCGAAATAGGCTGGGTTGAGGCTCTTGAGGTGTTCTGCCTTGGCCTCACCGGATGCTGATGCGCCCGCTGCGGTAAGAGCCGCTGCAAGCGTCAATGCGATAGTGATTGCCTTCATTGAATGATAAATTGAAGTGTGAAATGATGAATTCTGTTGCAAAGTTACAAAATAATATCTTTATAAGTTACCAAGCAGGCTGTCTTAGCTGATTTTGCATAAAAAAAGAATGAGTAACGCAACCCGAAGGTCGACAATTACTCATTCTCCTCTCTCCTCTGCGGTGCGGACGGGACTCGAACCCGCGACCCCATGCGTGACAGGCATGTATTCTAACCAGCTGAACTACCACACCAGAAGGGACAATCGGCTGTTTGCCGTTTTGCGAGTGCAAAGATAGGGCTATTTTTTCTCTCCGCCAAATTTTTTGATGGCTTTTTCTGAAATCAAACTAAATTTTTGGCATTTTTTGTCCGACGGCGTTAAATCCGCCGTTCGGAAATCTCAGCGGCGCCGGTTGCGGACCGAACGAGTGGCTCCCGACGATGATTTTGCTGATTTCGGTTTTTTCACTTTCGCGGCTTTAGTCTTTTTGGCTGCGTTGCCGCGCTTTGTGCGCGAAGAGCGGCTGACGGTCTCTTTCTTCACTGCTTCGCCCTCCGAAACCTCTTCGCCCGACTGAGCTGCGGCTGCGAGTTCCTCGGCTTTCTCGCGGGCCTCGCGGCGCTGGGCAAGTTCATCGAGCGACGGCACCCAGAGTTTCTGCTCAAACGTGTCGAGCCGTTTCTGAATGCTGTCCTGGGCGTGGGCCATATCCTCCGGATCGGGATAAAGCTGCATAAGCGATTTGTTGCGCAGGTTGCGGGTTTTATAGATTTCGCCGTTGTAAAGTCCGAGCTGGAAGAAATCGTCGTAGGTGCAGGTGGCCAGGTTATTGTCGTCGTCGGTAAAGATATTCTGCGTCGACAGATAGGGGCGGAGTTCGTCGTATTTCACCCAGAACATCGGATATTTCACCGCTTCGCCGTAGAAGTCGCCGGCGCGGTGAAGCACCGGACATATGGCCTCGATGCGGGTGCGCATGCGGTTGGAGCGCTTGTCGAATTCCCACTTTTCTATTATATAGTAGGAGAGCACTTCCGACGAGGGCACGTCGACATCTTCAATCGTGAATTTCGGATGCTTTTCGGTCGATCCTTTGGCGTCGGTGTAGAGAATATGGAAGCGGTCGAGCATATCGCGCACTTTCAGGCGGTACTGGTCGGTAAACACCTCGCGTCCGTCGAGATACTCGTAGGCGGGGAGTTCGTCTGCCGCAAGCAGCCGCATGATTATCCGGAAAAGGTTTTCCTGGCCTTCCACCGGCTCGTCGGGATAATAAAGAGCTCCGTTGGCATCCTTGGTCAGGTCTATCTGCCGGTACATCACCCTCATCCACTGGAGTTCGGAGTCGCTCATGGGCTCATCCTCATAAAACGACTGCATGCGCTGGGTTACTCCCGCCGAAGGAGTGTTTTTGGCGCGCTTGCGGTCGTTGGCGCCGCGACGCACCACTGTGCCGCTCGAACTTGAGCGATCCGACTGCTGCGCAAAAGCGGCTTCGGGGAGAGAGATTGCCGCCACGGCTATCGCGGCAAGTATGTAGCGGGTGATTTTTTTCATCATATACAGGGGAGGAAAAGATTGATTACGGTTAGTTTACGATTACTTCCACCGGATTGAGCGTGCGCTCTATACCGTCGGGCCCGATGGCGCGGATGCGCGATATGTAGAAGCGTTTTCCGCGCGAGAGGCGGCGGAATTGGTCTTTCTGTCGCTGCGAGAAGGAACTGCTTTGCGATATTTCGGGAATGGCATTGCCCATCTGGTCGAAAAATACGGTCTCGAACCCAAGTACTTTGAAGTCGATGTTGAGCATATCGTCGTCGATAGCCGCCTCTATGCCTGGCGCCGCCATGAGGGTTGTCTTTGAAATCGGACGTCCGCCCTTGTAGCGTTCTTTCTGACCGTTTTGTCCGGCTATGGTTATGAAAGCCACCGGATCGGGGAGCTTGCGCACGCGGAACTTGGAGGTGTTTACCGTCTGCTGCCGGCCGTCAACGCTGGCGGTGACTGTTATCACAGCCTCGGCGCCGACTTTCGAGGGACGGGCTATCCAGCCGTCGCCGTTACGGGTGAGCGAGCCGTTGGTCATCGTAGCGCTGACGGCGTTCATCGGAATGCCGGGCACCGAGATGCTTATGGGGTTGTTGATGCCGGCATAGAGCACGTTCATCATCGTGGCCGACACTGTGGCGGTCGGTTCCATCACCACGTAGTCAGACTGGAACGGGTGTTTCGTCACGCTGCCGTCGCCGTGGGTCACCTCGAGGAAACCCGAGTAATCGAAAGTACCGGTCGACGAGGTCTGAAACTCATACAGACCTTTCCCTTCAGGAAGTTCCTTGCCGTTTATCACTATTCGCGGGCGCGCGGTAGTGTCGACGGCTGCGAGTACTATGTTGGCCGAATAGCGGCTGCCGCGCATCACCATTCTCGACTGCGGAATCACGAACGCATTGAGTTCGTTCACACGCACGTCGCCGGCGTCGACCATCGCAAGGAGGTGGTTAAGGGCGTCGCCCTCGGCATAGCGCACGTCGTTCTGCAGTTTGGTGAGGAGCGTCACCGCGGCTACCACGGGCTGATTTTCGAATTTCGCCTCCTCCCACTTCTGGGGTGTCACGGTGCCGGGGCGGCGGAAGGGCGCCGTGGAGAGCGCGGCCTCCACGCTGGCGCGTCTGGCGGAGTCGGGGATGAGCGAGACCACGAATGCGCGGTAGTCGTCCACGCGCTTGCGCAGGTTCTCGCCTTCGTTGTCGCCGGTCGAGAGCATCACCACTGCCGCCGACTCAATGTCGTCGCGGCGCTGTATGTCGGAGGGATTCCCGTCGGGGCCGTCGGCCTGGCGCACGATAGCGAGCTTCAGGGAATCTATGAGGTTATAAAGGCTGAGCGAGCGGGCGCGCACTTCGGTGGCGCGGTCGAGCCACTGGCGTCCTTTCTCGGGGTTCTGCTCGGTAAAGGCGCTTAGCTGGGCGTAGATGGCGCCGTTGCGCCGGTCAGCGTTGGCGTTTGTGCGCGCCAGACCGTCCTCGACCTGTACGAAGCCGTCGAGCACGTCGCTCGACACGTTCAGGGCAAGCATGGCCGTCAGGACGATATACATCAGGTTTATCATCTTCTGACGCGGGGATAGCCTTACAACTGATTCTGCCATTCTTCAGGGGTTGTGGGTGAGGTCAGATTTATTTGCCGTCGGCGGCTCCCGAGGAAGCCGCACCGGGAATATCATTCATCATCGGGCGATACATGTTGATGGTCATTGCGTGGAGCATTTTCTCGTACACCTGGTTGAGCTGTTCCATGTAGCGCGCCATCTTTTCGGTTTCCTCGCAGTAGCGGGCGCTCTGCGAGGCGCTTTTCTCATACATGTCGCGTATATCCTTGATGCCGCGGTTCACGCGGTCTATCGAATCGAGCTGCGACGACACGCTCTTGAGCTGTATCTCGTAGATGGTGTTCAGACCGCCTATGTTGCGGTTGAGATCGTTCATCTGCTCTATGTAGCCGCGCGAGTTGGCGGTTACGTCGGCCGAATTCTCGGTTATGGAGCGGTAGCTCTCGAGCAGCACTCCGCTCACCTCGTTGAGGGCGCGGGTGGTTTCCTGCAGCTGCTGCATCTGAGCCGATATGGCGGCCATCTGACTCAGGTAGTTCTGGGTAGCGGTGGTGAGTTCAGCCATTTTCGACAGCTGTTCGGCCGCGGAGTTCATACGCTGAATGCTCTCGCTGAGCGAGCGGGTGTCGTCGGCCGAGAGGTCTATGCCCGCAGGGATTCCTACAGCTCCGCGGGCTGCTTCGCCCCCGGCGTCGGTGCCGTTTGCGGTAGTTCCGCCGATAATCACTCCTCCGCCGAGACCGCCAGTAATCTGATCCTCTGCCTTTTTGCTTGAAAGTGCCGGAAACACGTCTTCCCAGTGGTATTCCTTGGGCGGACGGTCAAACGCGGTGAGGATAAACATCAGCACCTCGGTGCCCATGCCTATGGAGAGAAGGAGATTGCCGCCGGGGAGATGGAGAATCTTGAACAAGGCGCCCCAGATGACGATTGCGGCGCCTATACTGTAGGCGAAGTTGAAGAGGCGCTGGCCGCCCTCCCACGTGAGGATGCGGCGGGCGCGTGCCTGGATATCTTTTTTTACTTCCATGGGGTGATATCGGTGGAAAGTGAGTGGTTTATTTCTTTATCTTGTTGCCTTTTGCGAACCCTATCTGGGTACGTACGCAGCGGAAGCCTATGTAGGAGCGCTGTTCATTCTGGTATTCCCACATGCGGAGGTCGCTGCGGATGTTGTGTGCCACGTCCTTCCACGAACCTCCGCGCACGATCTTGCGCTTCATGCGGTAAGGGTCTTCGGCTGCGGCGTCGTAGCGGTACTCGGGGTTGAGGTCGGAAGTGAGCTTCGACACGCTTTCGGTGAATGCTGTCGAGGTCCATTCGCTCACGTTGCCTGCCATGTCGTATAGGCCGAAGTCGTTGGGGCTGTAAGTGCCTACCCTCGAAGTGATGAGCTGGCCGTCCTGTACATAGTTGCCCTCCTGCGGCTTGAAGTTGGCGTAGAAACAGCCCTTTTCCTCCGTAAGAGGCAGGTCGCCGTCCCATGGATACATGTTCTCGCTGTTGCCGGCGCGGGCCGCATATTCCCATTCGGCCTCGGTGGGGAGGCGGTATGGTTCGATGTAGGCGCCCTCCTTGCCGAGCGAACGGCGCAGATAGTCGGTGCGCCAGTTGGCGAAGGCATTCGCCTGCTCCCAGCTTACGCCCACTACCGGATAGTCGTTGTAGCCTCCGTGGCTGAAATACATTCTCACGTAGGGCTCGTTGTAGGCGTTGTCGAAGTCGTTGATCCACGCGGTGGTGTCGGGGTATACATTGACTATGTAGGTGTTGACGAAATCGAAGTCGCCGGTGAGGCCGCGGGTTATGGTCTCGCGTATGATCTCACCCTCGTCGTTGAAATAGGCGGTGTCTTTCGAGATTACCGGAATATCGGTGGGCACCGGCTTGTCGGTGTTATACTCGCGGCGGCGCGGATTCAGACGATGCTTGCGCTTCGCGGCCTCCGTGTGGTTGTAGGTCTCGTAGCGGTAGTTGAGTTGTTCGGGGTCGAGTTCGCGCGCGCCGGTTATGGGATTGGTGCGGTAGAGCGACTCGATGGCACGAGCCTCGTCTTCGTTGGGATTGCGCCACGGAATCGGTTTGGTCCAGTCGAGATGGGGAGTGACGGGATTTCCATCGCGGTCTTCCTCAATCTTAAACTCCTCGTTGCCGCCATAGGCGGGATCGGCGAGACGCTCGCGGATAATGGAGTCGCGCACCCAGAACACGAACTGTTTGTACTTTGAATTGGTGATTTCAGTCTCGTCCATCCAGAAAGCGTCGACGGAGATACCGCGCGCATCGGCCCGGAGATTCCAGGCGCTGTCGGCTTTCGCGGGACCCATCTTCACGGAGCCGCGCGAAACGAGAACCATGCCGTAGGGCGTTGGTTCCGCCCACGAGGTGGCGCCTATGCCGGTCACTTCGCCGCCCGAGGAGCCGCGCGAGGAAGAGGCGCATGACGATACCATAGCCGTTATGGCTATGACGGTGAGGAGAATATGTATGATCTTTTTCATAAGTTACATTATGCGTATGCTCTTGTGTTTGTTTCGGTTTTTCTCGCTGAAGTCGAGCTTTAGCCGGTAGCCTGCCACGATTTCATGGCTGCCCGACGACGCTTTGGCAATTTCGGAGGTCGGATAATCGTAGCTGTAACCGAGGAAAAAACCTTTGATTTCGGCTCCGAGCATCGCCGAAACGGCGTCCTTGTAACGGTAGCCGATGCCCGCGCTCAGAAATTTGTTGTAGCGCAGACGGCAGGTTACGTCGAACCCCGTAAACGTGAAGTCGCTCTTTACGAGAAATGTCGGTATCACTTCAAATAACGTATTTTTTATCGCTATATTGCTCCCTCCCATGAAATAGAGAGTGCGGGGAGCCTGAAATTCATAATTTTTAGCAGTTTCACCGTCGCCTCCCGTGCTTCCCGAACCCGAGGCGCCCCCCTCAGTGGTGAATGTCACTGTAGGCGAGTTGGCATGGGTGAGCGAAACTCCTGCCCAGAAGAGCCGGTGGGTGTAGTGGAGGCCTATGCCGAGATCCAGTGCGTTGCCGCTCACATCGGTCATCGGAATCGCCTCGTCTGTTCCCTGATGATAATCATCGTCGTCGGGGATGAACACCTGAGAGCCTTTGAACTGCTCGTTGAGTAGTCCTACCTGGATGCCTCCGGTCATCACACCCTTCAGCAGCCTGAACTTGAAGCCAAACTGCGCCCCCGCCGTGAGATTGCGGTAGAGACCGAGCGATTCTTGCTGAACGAGAAGTCCTACTCCGAACTTCTTGTTGAGCAGCTTGAATGGCATGTCGCCCGTGAAAATGTAAGAGCGCGGGGCATTGTCTATGCCCACCCACTGCATTCGGGCGGCGCCGCGGAGACGTATGTAGTCGGTGTCGCCCACGGCGGCGGGGTTATAATAGGTAGGCATGGCGAAATACTGTGTGAGCTGGGCGTCGGTCTGTGCGGCCGCCACCAGAGGCACGAGCATCACCGCCATAAGCAACGTTCTGATAATTGTGCGATACATCTTTTACTCGAAATAAAAGGTGAGAACGACCATGCGCGACACCGCTTTCGTAAGCGAGCGCGTTATGTTGAGTTTATCCGGCTCGTCGGCGAGATCCGGTCGGTCGTGGACGAGCAGGTCGGTCAGCCCGAAACAGAATTTGATTTCAGGGTTGAACTTAAAATAAGGAAGGTAGAAATCGCAGCCCAGGCCAACGGTGAGATAAACGTCGCCCGACTTGAATTTCAGATAGTCGCTCTGCTTCTTCGCCACGTCGAAAGCCGGCATTACACCGGCGGTGAGGAAAGGGCGCGAGTTGCGGTAGCGCATGCCCGAGAATTTCAGATCGAACGGAAGCACCACGTAGGCGCTCTTTATGTTCTGCTTGAGTTCCGTGCCGCCCGTGGTGTCGAGCATCCTGATGTCGCGGTTGCCGAAATACATTCCGGGGGTGAAGCGCAGGTTGAAATAGGTGCTGAGCCGGTAGTCAAACAGACCGTTCACGCAGAAACCCGGTGAGAACGACGGTTGCTCCATATACCACGTGTTGCCGCCGTCGCTCACGAACCCGTTGTGGGTGAACGTAACGTCCTGCGTGTGCAGACCCACCGAAAAACCGAGATGCCACCGCCGCAGATCGGCGTATGGACGGTTCATCAGCTTGTCGTTGAGATTTCGTGCCGGCGCGCATACGGCGCAGAGCGCAATGACGGAAAGCAATATGAGGCGGAGATGTTTCATTACTTAAGTAACGAAAACATCAGCAGTTTATTATCCCCGTCTGCAAAGGCTTTTCTTTTCGGTCAGTAGACGATATTTCCCACTACGGGGGCGCGGCGGCTTACGGCGCTGCCAGAGACCTTTGCCGCGGAAGTCGAGCACTATGTCCTGGTCGAACATATTGAGGGGATTGATGGAATATCCCTCTTCGGAGTTGTCGAAATAGGTTACGGGGTAGCTGCCGGCACGGTCGCCGAAAACGAGCCATGAGTGCCAGTCGATTTTTGCAGGGAAAGCGCCTTTGGCTGAATACATGGTTGTGTCGGTCAGTTGCTCGGTAGATGAGCCCGAATCGGCCATAGGCATTTTGATTCCGGCGTTTCTTATGCCTGTGTCTATGAAAAAGTCTTCGTTTATATTGTTAATCCGCAGTGATATGTAATATCTCCATCCGGGGCTCATGAACCACATGCGGTCGGCTACGATATCGGTTATTTTCTGATAGCCTTCGGGCATTCTGGTGTGAAGCGCCAGGGCATTTTCATTATATAGAAATTCAATGAAGAAGCGTTCGATGAAGTCGATTCCGAGAACCGATTCACCGGTTTCGGAGAGAATCACGTCGACGTCGGAGATGCGGTTGACGATTTTGCCTGTTGATTCGGATATGAAGTTTCCGGTACTGTCGGTGTGGAATTTGTATTCGCACACGGGGAATGAGACTTTGTAGCGGACGCCGGTCACACGCATTTTTCCGTTGCCGTTACGGCCGATGGTGGGATAATATGATTTTTCAACTTTTGAGCCGTATTTCTTGAGCACTTCGAGGTCGGCTTTGGTGACAGTGGTGATGTCGCTTCCGGTATCGAATTTGAATGACAGTCCCGGCGCGAATTCCACGTGGATGGGATTGCGGGTAATGGGCAGCATACATACCGGATTGCCGGGATTTTTCACCGTCATGTCGTCCTGCGATGAAAGCGAGTACAGCATCACCACCGTGGCGAGCAGAACCGCGGCGAAAACAGAAATTATTATAACGGCTTTCTTCTTCATGTCCGCAAAGATAGACGGTTGTCCCCAATTAAGCAACTATTTTAACCACATTGTCATTAGTATGGCAAACGTGTGGCAAAATGATTGAATCCGTGTGGCAAAAACGGATTTTTGGAGAAATCACGGCAGATTTTGGCGAAAAGTCTGTAGCGGATCGACTGCTCTCTGAGTAATTTTGCATATCATGAAAATACTGCGTTACATCACCGTTGCTGCTCTGGCGGCGCTGATATTGCCGACCGCCCGGGCGCGTCAGGCTATAGATTATGTGAATCCGATGATAGGAGCCACCACCGCCGATGAGAGCGGCCGTGGCGACGTAAACGAACTCGGAAAAACCTTTCCGGGGGTCTGCACTCCTATGGGACTTGTTCAGCTAAGCCCTGACACACATACCGGGGGTGACGTGGGGCCCGGTTACTCCTACCATCACAAAAGCATAGAGGGCTTTTCATTCACCCATATGAGCGGAATAGGCTGGTACGGTGATCTTGGTAATTTCCTGGTGATGCCCACTGTCGGGCCGCTCCATACCTTCAAGGGGCTCGACGATGATCCTGCCGGCGGTTACCGCAGCCGCTACAGCCACGACCGGGAGGATGCAAAAATCGACTGCTACACCGTGATGCTCGACGATTACGGAATTAAGGCGGAGCTTGCAGCCGCGCCCCGCTCGGGAATCCTGCGGTTCACCTACCCGCAGGCCGATACTTCGCGTATCCAGATTGACCTCGCGCGCCGTATAGGCGGAACGTCGGTCATGCAGCGTGTGGAAGTGAAAGACAGCTGTACTATTTCCGGCTGGATGCGCTGTACCCCCGAAGGGGGAGGATGGGGCAACGGAGCAGGCAATGCCGACTATACGGTATATTTCTATTGCATGTTCTCGCGCCCGCTCAAGGATTTCGGAGTGTGGAGCGCTGACATCCCCGACGGAACAAACCGCCACAACGAGTCGAACGATGATCCCGCATACCATGAACTTATAAAGAACGCGCGCGTGGAGCGCGGCGTCACGGCGAAAGAGGGCAAGCATCTCGGATTCTTCACGGAATTCCCCACACGCAAGGGAGAACAGGTGATGATGAAGACTGGCATTTCGTTTGTAAGCGAGGAAGGCGCACGCCGCAATCTCGAAAGCGACATTGCCGGCTGGGATTTCGCCGGTGTGCGTGCCAATGCCCGCAGGCTGTGGGCCGATGCCATGAAGAAAGTGAAGGTTGAGGGCTCCGAGCGCGACAAGCGCATATTCTACACCTCGCTCTATCACACGCTCATAGACCCGCGCTGCTTCTCCGATGCCGACGGCAGCTATCCGGGCGCCGACGGAAAGATTCATAAAGCCGAAGGATTCGTATACCGGACGGTTTTCAGCGGCTGGGACGTGTTCCGCAGCCAGTTCCCTCTCCAGACCATCATAAATCCGCGTCTGGTGTCGGACGAGGTTAATTCTCTGATTCAGCTCGCTTCGCTGAGCGGCAGGAAATATTATCCCCGCTGGGAGTTCCTGAACTCCTATTCGGGCTGTATGGTCGGCAATCCCGCCGTTTCGGTCGTGGCCGACGCCTACAATAAGGGAATCCGCACGTTCGACACCGACAGCGCCATCGCGTTTGCCGTAAACAGCGTCCGCCGCTTCGCCAACAACGCCGACGGTTACGTGCCCGGCAGCCTTTCGGAAACACTGGAGTACTGCTACACTGACTGGTGTGTGGCGGCGATGCTCCACAAGGCAGGACGCCATTCCGAAGCTGAGCATTTCGACCGCCGCGCGCAGGCTTACCGCAGTGTGTGGTGCGACAGCGTGGGATGGTTCCGCGCCCGTATGGCCGACGGCAGCTGGATGCCGTGGCGCGGCAGAAACACCCATTGGCAGGGGTGCGTGGAGAGCAACAACTTCCAGCAGGGATGGTTCGTGCCCCACGACATCGACGGGCTCAAGGAGCTTATGGGCGGACAGGCTGCTTACGACCGCGAGCTGAAAGCGTTTTTCGACGGAGCCGACGAGCGTTTCCGCTGGAGCGACTATTACAATCATCCCAACGAACCCGACCATCAGGTGCCGTTCATGTTCAATTACTCTTCTACTCCGTGGCTGACTCAGTACTGGACGCGCCGTATTTGCGAGCGGGCGTACGGCGACGACGTCTACGGGCTGTGCGGCAACGAGGACGTAGGGCAGATGTCGGCCTGGTACATCCTTGCCGCCATGGGTATCCACCCCGTCTGCCCCGGCTCCGACCGCTACGAGATAACGTCGCCGGTTTTCGACAGGGTGGAAATTGAGTTGGATCCGGATTACTACACGGGCAAAAAGTTCACCGTGACGGCGCGCAACAATTCGCCCGAAAACATCTATATACGGAGCATAAAGCTGAACGGCAAGCCGCTCGACCGCCTCTACATAACCCATGGCGAGATAACCGCGGGCGGTCACCTCGAGCTTGAGATGGGGCCGAATCCCGTAAAACTGTAGCGTCAGACCAGTCCGGCAACGGTGCGCAGGAACGCGCTCCGTTCGTCGGCGGTACCGGTAGTCATGCCGGGACAGTTGAGCCAGCGCACGCCGTTGAATCCGATTGTGGTGAGCGCCATGGGTATGAAATATCCCTCGAAGTAGGGAGCGAATACCTCCGTGGGAGCCTCAGACGTCGATATGACCAATGTCTTGCCTACCTTGAGACCGGGAACCATTCTGCCGCCTTCAACCCTGTAGCCGAAGCCGGGCAGCATTACCTTGTCGAAGAATCCCTTGACCACTGCGGGCGCCTCGCCCCACCATATGGGGAATATGAACACTACCTCGGTGGCAGCCCGCAATGCATTCTGATATTTCTCTACGAGCGGGTCGAGATACTGGCCTTTGCTGAAAAGAGCGAGTTCCTCGGGGCGGTATACGGGGTTGAAACCGTCGCGGTAGAGGTCGAGAACCTCGTAGCTTACGGCGTCGGCGGAGAGTTTCGCTGTCACGGTGTCGAGAATGGCGCGGTTGAAACTCTTATCGTAAGGATGGGCGTAGATAACCGCTACTTTTTTGTTCTGATTTTCCATAACTTGTGAATTTTAAAATCATTATTGTCATTGGGGGTCGTAGTGGGGGCAGTTGAAGGCGGGTTCCTGACCGACGGGATAGAACCTGCAGCCGCCTATCGAGGTGTTTCTGCAACGTGAGCAGTTGTGTCCTACGCCGTTTCCGTCCGAACCATTGCCGCTATCTCCGGCCGAAGATTTGCCTCTTGCGGCGATAAAGGCAACGGCTATAATGGCTAAAATGAGCAGCAAGGCAGCAAAAATGGCGATTATCGTGGATATGGCTATCCAGATGAAGCTGCCGGCGAGTTGCGGCGCCTTGGATGTAAGTGACTTATAATACCAGAAGCCGAACGCTGCCGTGATGGCGAGATTGAGGAGTATGCCGAGGATCACTCCGAGCCGGATGTCGGAAGCTCCGGTGGCGTTAGAGAGGGTAATTGTCCCTGATGCATTCAGTGAAATCATGACGCAGCCCAGGATTGCGGATGCCACGCAGAACATTCCGAAAATGCCGAAGCTGAGAGCCGGAAATGTGGGGAAAGAGCCGTGGCGGGCAAAACTTATGTGGTTGCGAACCCTCAGGCTTAGAATCAGAATCAAGGCGGCACAGACAAGAATCAACGTCGCTCCAAGCACGATATAGGGCCAGTTGACGAGCGGGAATGAGATGATTGAAGCAACCGATATTGCAAGGGTAAGGAGTTCGACAAGTGCAGCCGAGCGAATTTTTCCATGGAATCCGGCGGCGATGCCGTAGCCCGATGTGGCGAACAAAAGCCATACGATGAGTCCGAGGGGAAGGATCATAGCGATGGAGAACCATCTGTTGGCGTTGCTCAGGCTCTCTGTGTGCTGCCGGATTTGCTCCTTTGCAATCGCACGCTGTTTTGCTCCGTTGCTGACGTACATTTCCCTGAGTTCGGCCACGTGGCCGGGTATCGGCGAAGGGTCAAGTCCGGGATACTGCTCCGGATGGTCGAGGAAATCGGCGTACATCAGGAGCATTTCCTTGTTCTGATAGTTTATGGACTGACCGCCATGTTTCATGTCGAGGAAATAGGTGACGCGGTTCGACACGAACTTCGGATCCGGGCCACCGATGCCCTCAATGCGGGCTGCCGGAGGAAGGTCGAGGGGCCGGTAGTCGCGGACGGTGTTTTCGCGGAAAGCGCCTACCGGGTCGAGAGAGAATCCATCATCGGTTTCCGACATGCGGTATGCCTCAATGATGTTGTCGGCTCCTGCCTGGATTCGGTAAACTATGAGCAGACTCTTGAATTTTTCGAAATTCACGGAGCGGGCATTGACCGTTTCGGGGTTGAGAGCGGTGAATTTCAGGTCGTCGGCATGGCAAAGGATGATGGCCGAAAGGAGGAACAGCAGGGAAAAAAGGCGTTTCATTCGTACGGTAGACTCAGAGGTTAATTAGAGGTTGCTTAATAACAAATCAGACAGCACCGGGGGCGCTGTCTGATTTTCGTTTATTGATTGGGTTCCTTATCAATTGTCGAGGGTCTCAACAGCGTTGATGTCGGCGAGCTCGTCGTCGGTGTCGGCTGTGAAGACTTCTTCAATGTCGTCCTTGCTTCCTACAACGAGGCGGTCGTAGGCGCGCAGACCTGTTCCGGCGGGGATGAGGTGACCGCAGATTACGTTCTCCTTCATACCTTCGAGGTAGTCGGTCTTGCCGTTGATTGCTGCCTCGTTGAGAACCTTGGTGGTTTCCTGGAACGATGCGGCCGACATGAAGCTCGAGGTCTGGAGAGCGGCGCGTGTGATACCCTGGAGGGTCTGCTCCGAGGTTGCGGGCACGGCGTCGCGGACTTCAACCAGACGGAGGTCGCGGCGTTTGAGTGCGGAGTTCTCGTCGCGCAGACGGCGGGCGGTGATGATCTGACCGGGCTTGAGGTTTTCGGAGTCGCCTGCGTTGGTGACCACCTTCTTGCCCCATATACGGTCGTTCTCGTCCATGAAGGCACGTTTGTCCACAACCTGCTGCTCGAGGAAGTTGGTGTCGCCCGGGTCGAGAATGTTGACCTTGCGCATCATCTGGCGCACGATTACCTCGAAGTGCTTGTCGTTGATCTTCACACCCTGCATGCGGTACACGTCCTGAACTTCGTTCACGATGTATTCCTGCACGGCAGTCGGACCCATGATGTTGAGGATATCGGCGGGAGTGATAGCACCGTCGGAGAGGGGAGTGCCAGCACGCACGTAGTCGTTCTCCTGTACGAGTATCTGCTTCGACAGGGGCACGAGGTATTTCTTGACCTCGCCGAGTTTGGAGGTGACGGAAATCTCGCGGTTGCCGCGTTTTACCTTTCCGAACTTCACCTCGCCGTCGATTTCCGACACGATTGCGGGGTTCGAGGGATTGCGGGCCTCGAAGAGCTCGGTGACACGGGGCAGACCGCCGGTGATGTCGCCGGCGGAGCCGGATGCACGCGGGATCTTGACGAATATCTCGCCGGGTTTGAGCTCGGCGCCTTCGTCGACCATGAGGTGCGCTCCCACGGGGAGGGCGTAGGTCTTGATGATCTGTCCGTTTTTGTCGACGATGTTGGCTTCGGGCACTTTGCCTTTGTCTTTGGATTCGATGATGATCTTTTCGCGGAGACCTGTCTGCTCGTCGGCGTCGACGCGGTAGGTGACGTTCTCAACGAGGTTAACGTACTGTACGCGACCGCCGGCTTCGCTGACGATGACGGCGTTGAAGGGGTCCCATTCGCAGATGACGTCGCCCTTCTTGAGGGTAGCCTCGTTGTCGAAGTAGAGTTTCGCGCCGTAGGGAATGTTGGCGTTGGTGAGCATCATCTTGGTCTTGGGGTCGATGATGCGCATTTCGGCGAGACGGCCGATGACCACTTCCACGTTGCGGCCCTTGGCGTCGACTTCGTCGGTCTTTACCGTACGGAGTTCCTCGATTTCAAGTATACCGTCGTAGCGGGAAGTGAGCGAGGAAACGGCGGCTATATTCGAAGCGACACCACCGACGTGGAACGTACGGAGGGTAAGCTGTGTACCGGGCTCGCCGATTGACTGGGCTGCGATTACGCCGACAGCTTCGCCGATCTGCACCATGCGGTGGGTGGCGAGGTTGCGGCCGTAGCACTTGGCGCATACGCCTTTCTTCGACTCGCAGGTGAGCACCGAGCGGATTTCGACGCTTTCGATGGGCGATGCGTTGATATGATCGGCTGCCGCGTCGTTGATTTCTTCACCGGCAGCAACGATGAGTTCGCCGGTGAGGGGGTCGACGATGTCGTGAACCGAAACGCGGCCGAGGATGCGCTCGCCGAGCGAGGCAACTACTTCGTCGTTGTTCTTGATTTCGGTGCAGACGAGTCCGCGGAGTGTACCGCAGTCTTCCTCGTTGACGATGACGTCGTGAGCCACGTCGACCAGACGGCGGGTAAGATAACCCGCGTCGGCGGTCTTAAGCGCGGTATCGGCGAGACCTTTGCGGGCACCGTGGGTTGAGATGAAGTATTCGAGCACCGACAGACCTTCCTTGAAGTTCGCAAGAATCGGGTTCTCGATGATCTGGCCGCCTTCGGCGCCGCTCTTCTGGGGTTTTGCCATAAGACCGCGCATGCCGGAGAGCTGACGGATCTGGTCTTTTGAACCACGGGCACCGGAGTCGAGCATCATGTAGACAGGGTTGAAACCCTGCTGGTCGGCGGAAATCTGCTTCATGAGGGTGTCGGCCAGGCGGGAGTTGACGTGTGTCCAGATGTCGATGATCTGGTTGTAGCGTTCGTTGTTGGTGATGAAACCCATGGAGTAGTTGTTCATCACTTCCTGTACCTGATCGTAGCCTTCCTGAACGTACTGCTGTTTTTCCGGCGGGATGAGGACGTCGCCGAGGTTGAACGACAGACCTCCCTTGAACGCCATATAGTAGCCGAGGTTCTTGATGTCGTCGAGGAACTGTGCGGAGCGGGGTATACCGCAGTATTTGATGACCTTGGAGATGATGCTGCGGAGCGATTTCTTAGAGAGAATCTCGTTGACGTAGCCGATCTCCTTGGGAACGTACTGGTTTACGAGCACACGGCCTACGGAGGTGTTGTGAACCATGTGGTTTATGGGGTTTCCGTTCTCGTCGATGTCGTCGACCATAATCGACACGGGAGCGTGGAGGGTGCAGCGGCCTTCGTTGTAAGCGATTTCAGCCTCTTCGGGGCCGTAGAAGGTAAGACCTTCGCCCTTGTCGCCCTTGCGGAGCTTGGTGATGTAGTAGAGACCAAGCACCATGTCCTGCGACGGCACGGTGATAGGAGCACCGTTGGCGGGATTGAGAATGTTGTGGGAACCGAGCATGAGGAGCTGGGCTTCGAGCACGGCCTCATTGCCGAGGGGAAGGTGAACAGCCATCTGGTCGCCGTCGAAGTCGGCGTTGAATGCCGTACATGCGAGCGGGTGGAGCTGGATAGCTTTGCCCTCGATCATTTTGGGCTGGAATGCCTGGATGCCGAGACGGTGGAGCGTAGGGGCACGGTTGAGCAGCACGGGATGGCCTTTCATCACGTACTCGAGGATGTCCCATACCACGGGTTCCTTGCGGTCGACAATCTTCTTAGCCGACTTGACGGTCTTCACGATGCCGCGCTCGATGAGCTTGCGGATGACGAACGGCTTGTAGAGCTCGGCGGCCATGTCCTTGGGCAGACCGCATTCGTGCATCTTGAGCTCAGGGCCTACGACGATAACCGAACGTGCGGAGTAGTCCACACGCTTACCGAGGAGATTCTGACGGAAGCGGCCCTGCTTGCCCTTGAGCGAGTCGGAGAGCGACTTGAGCGGGCGGTTTGCCTCGGTTTTCACAGCCGATGACTTGCGCGAGTTGTCGAGCAGTGAGTCGACAGCTTCCTGAAGCATTCGCTTCTCGTTGCGGAGAATCACTTCGGGAGCCTTGATCTCGATGAGGCGTTTCAGACGGTTGTTGCGGATGATTACGCGACGGTAGAGGTCGTTGAGGTCGGAGGTTGCGAAACGTCCGCCGTCGAGGGGAACGAGCGGCCTGAGTTCCGGGGGAATCACGGGCACTGCCTGAAGGATCATCCATTCCGGTTTGTTGCGGTCGCGCGAGGCGCGGAACGATTCCACTACCTGAAGGCGCTTGAGAGCCTCGGTTTTGCGCTGCTGCGAGCCTTCGGCGTTGGCCTGGTCGCGCAGAGCGTAGGAGAGGTCGTCGAGGTTGAGTTCCTTGAGAAGGTCGTAGATGGCCTCGGCGCCCATTTTAGCAACGAACTTGTTGGGATCCGAATCCTCGAGGAGCTGGTTCTCGGCGGGGAGTTTGTCGATGATGTCGAAATATTCCTCTTCGGTGAGGAGCTGGAGCTTCTCCACATCTTCCACGGGGCCCGGGTTTATCACCACGTAGCGCTCGTAGTAGATTACGGCGTCGAGCTTCTTGGACGGCATGCCGAGAAGATAGCCGATCTTGTTGGGGAGAGAGCGGAAGTACCAGATATGGGCGACGGGAACCACGAGCTTGATATGGCCCATACGTTCGCGACGTACCTTTTTCTCGGTTACTTCCACACCGCAGCGGTCGCAGACGATGCCTTTGTAGCGGATACGCTTGTATTTCCCGCAGTGGCATTCGTAGTCTTTTACAGGGCCGAAAATGCGCTCGCAGAACAGACCGTCGCGCTCGGGCTTGTAGGTGCGGTAGTTGATGGTCTCGGGCTTGAGAACCTCACCCGACGACTTTTCCAGAATTTCCTCGGGCGAAGCGAGTCCGATGGTAATTTTGGAGAAGCCGGTTTTTATTTTGCTGTCTTTTCTAAAAGCCATAGAAATGTATCTATATAATTACTGAGGAAAAGAATATGAGTTATTGCTCCAGAGTGATGCTCAGACCGAGACCGCGGAGTTCGTGGAGAAGCACGTTGAGCGATTCGGGAATGCCGACAGGCGGCATGGGATCGCCCTTGACGATGGCTTCGTAGGTCTTGCTGCGGCCGGTTACGTCGTCGGACTTCACGGTGATGATTTCCTGAAGCACGTGGGATGCGCCGAATGCCTCGAGCGCCCATACCTCCATCTCACCGAAACGCTGACCGCCGAACTGTGCTTTACCGCCGAGGGGCTGCTGGGTGATGAGCGAGTACGGGCCGATTGAGCGTGCGTGCATCTTGTCCTCTACCATGTGACCGAGCTTAAGCATGTAGATGACGCCTACGGTAGCGGGCTGGTCGAAGCGTTCGCCCGTGCCGCCGTCGTAGAGATAAGTCTTGCCGTAGCGGGGAAGGCCTGCCTTGTCGGTCCATTCGTTGAGGTCGTCGATGGTTGCGCCGTCGAAAATCGGGGTTGCGAATTTTTCGCCGAGTTCGCGGCCGGCCCAGCCGAGCACGGTTTCGAAAATCTGGCCGAGGTTCATACGCGAAGGCACGCCCAGCGGGTTGAGGACGATGTCGACCGGCGTACCGTCGGCGAGGAAGGGCATGTCTTCCTGGCGCACGATGCGCGAGACGATACCCTTGTTGCCGTGGCGTCCTGCCATTTTGTCGCCCACGCTGATCTTACGTTTTTTGGCAACGTAGACCTTCGCCATCTTCATGATGCCGGAGGGGAGTTCGTCGCCTATGGAGATGTCGAACTTCTTGCGGCGGAGTTCGGCGTCGATTTCCTTAGACTTGCGGAGGTAGTTGACGATAGTGGCGCGGATCAGGTCGTTGCGGTGTGCGTCGGCTGTCCACTTCGAGAGGTTGATTGTATCGTAGTCGATCTCGCGCAGAGTGGCCTGCGAGAATTTCGAGCCCTTGGGAATAACGTCGACGCCGAGATAGTCTTTCACGCCCTGCGAGGTCTTGCCGTTAGTGAGGGTCATGAGTTTGTCGACGAGAAGATCCTTCAGTTCGCTCAGACGTGCTTCATATTCCTCGTCGAGTTTGGGAAGAAGGGCGTTGGCAGCCTTTGTCTTCTTCTTTTTCTCGGCGCGCTGGAAGAGGTTGGTGCCGATAATCACACCCTTGAGCGAGGGAGAAGCCTTGAGTGAGGCATCTTTCACGTCGCCCGCCTTGTCGCCGAAGATGGCGCGGAGGAGTTTCTCCTCGGGGGTGGGATCGCTTTCGCCCTTAGGAGTGATTTTGCCTATCATGATGTCGCCGGGAACCACGTGGGCGCCGATGCGGATGATGCCGCGCTCGTCGAGATCCTTGGTGGCGTCCTCGCTGACGTTGGGGATGTCGCTGGTGAGTTCCTCCATGCCGCGCTTTGTCTCGCGGACTTCGAGAGAGTACTCGTCGACGTGGACAGAGGTGAGGATGTCTTCGCGAACCATGCGCTCGTTGAGCACGATGGCGTCCTCGTAGTTGTAACCCTTCCAGGGCATGAACGCCACCTTGAGGTTGCGGCCGAGGGCGAGCTCGCCGTTTTCGGTGGAATAGCCTTCGGTAAGGATATCGCCGGCTTTCACCCGCTGGCCTTTGCTGCAGATGGGCCGGAGGTCGATGGTAGTGCTCTGGTTGGTCTTACGGAATTTGGGGAGGTGATATTCTTTCACACCGTCCTCAAACGACACGAATTCTTCCTCTTCGGTGCGGTCGTAGCGGATGCGGATTACTGTGGCGTCGACAAACTCGATTGTTCCGGCGCCTTCGGCCATGATCTGCGTGCGGCTGTCCTGGATGAGCTGAGCCTCGATGCCGGTTCCGACGATAGGCGACTCGCTGCGGAGCAGGGGCACTGCCTGACGCATCATGTTCGATCCCATGAGGGCGCGGTTTGCGTCGTCGTGCTCGAGGAAGGGGATGAGCGAAGCCGCGATAGATGCGATCTGCGCGGGTGATACGTCCATAAGCTCGATCTGGTCGGGCGACACGATGGGGAAGTCGGCGTCGAGACGGGCCTTGATTCTCTCTTCGGTGAAGTTGCCCTGGTCGTCGACCGGAGCGTTGCCCTGGGCGATGATCTTGCCCTCCTCGATTTCGGCGGTCATGTAGACCACTTCGTCGTTGTTGAGGTTGACTTTCGAATCCTTTACCTCGCGGTAGGGTGTCTCTATGAAGCCGAGGTCGTTGATCTTGGCGTAGACGCAGAGCGAGGAGATAAGGCCGATGTTGGGGCCTTCAGGAGTTTCGATCGGGCAGAGGCGGCCGTAGTGGGTGTAGTGCACGTCGCGCACCTCGAATCCGGCGCGTTCGCGCGACAGACCGCCGGGGCCGAGGGCCGACAGACGGCGCTTGTGGGTGATTTCCGCAAGCGGGTTGGTCTGATCCATGAACTGCGAGAGCGCGTTGGTGCCGAAGAAGGTGTTGATAACGCTCGAGATTGTCTTGGCGTTGATGAGGTCGATGGGGGTGAACACCTCGTTGTCGCGGACGTTCATACGCTCGCGGATGGTGCGCGACATACGGGCCAGACCCACGCCGAACTGGTTGTAGAGCTGTTCGCCTACAGTGCGCACGCGGCGGTTGCTGAGATGGTCGATGTCGTCGACGTCGGTCTTCGAGTTGATGAGCTCGATGAGGTACTTTATGATGGCGATGATGTCTTCCTTGGTGAGGACTTTCACGTCCATCGAAGTGGTGAGACCGAGTTTCTTGTTTATGCGGTAGCGGCCCACTTCGCCGAGGTCATAGCGCTTCTCGGAGAAGAAGAGGTTGGTGATTACCTCGCGGGCGCTTGCGTCGTCCGGCGGCTCGGCGTTGCGGAGCTGACGGTAGATGTATTGGATGGCCTCCTTTTCGGAGTTCGATGTATCTTTCTGAAGAGTGTTGAAGATAATTGAGTAGTCGGAGGTGTTGGCGTCTTCCTTGTGGAGAAGGATGGTCTGCGCACCGGAGTCGAGGATCTCCTGGATGTTGCTTTCCTCGAGCACGGTCTCTCGGTCGATGAGCACGTCGTTGCGTTCAAGCGACACAACTTCGCCGGTATCCTCGTCGACAAAATCCTCTACCCATGTGCGGAGCACACGGGCGGCGAGCTTGCGGCCCACGGCTTTCTTGAGGTTGGTCTTGTTGACCTTGATTTCCTCGGCGAGACCGAAAGTGTCGATGATGTCCTTATCGCTCTCAAGACCGATTGCACGCAGCAGGGTGGTTACGGGCAATTTCTTCTTGCGGTCGATGTAGGCATACATCACGTTGTTGATGTCGGTTGCAAATTCAATCCACGATCCGCGGAAAGGGATGATGCGGGCGGAATAGAGCTTGGTGCCGTTGGCGTGGGTGGACTGGCCGAAGAACACACCGGGAGAGCGGTGGAGCTGGGATACGACAACGCGCTCGGCTCCGTTGATTACAAACGTGCCTTTCTCGGTCATGTAGGGGATGGGACCGAGATAAACGTCCTGAATCACAGTTGCAAAGTCCTCGTGGTCAGGGTCGGTGCAGTAAAGCTTGAGTTTGGCTTTGAGGGGGACACTATATGTAAGACCGCGTTCAAGACATTCATCGATAGTATAGCGCGGGGGGTCGATATAGTAATCAAGGAATTCGAGTACAAAGTTGTTGCGGGTGTCTGCTATGGGGAAGTTTTCGGCAAAAACTTTGTAGAGCCCCTCGTTATTTCTTTTTTCAGGAGGGGTGTCGAGCTGCAGGAAATCGCGGAAGGATTTGAGCTGAACCTCCAGAAAGTCGGGATAAGGCAGAGGATTTTTTACCGACGCGAAGTTGACACGGGGTTTATCTGTTGTAACTGACATCTATTGGTTAATAAGTATTAAAGGAACTCAACTTTAAAAAGAACACGAAAGGTTAAGAATCAACTGTGAAGATGATTCTTAACCTATCTACCTGATATTCAGGGTGATTATTTCAGCTCAACCTCAGCGCCGGCTTCTTCGAGCTGCTTCTTGAGGTTTTCAGCGTCGGCTTTAGCGACACCTTCCTTAACAACGCTGGGAGCGCCGTCGACCATTTCCTTAGCTTCCTTGAGGCCAAGACCGGTGAGTTCCTTAACGAGCTTCACAACAGCGAGTTTGGAAGCGCCGGCTGCCTTAAGTACAACGTCGAAAGAGGTCTTTTCCTCTTCAGCGGGAGCACCGGCTGCGGGACCTGCTGCGACTGCAACAGCTGCAGCTGCGGGTTCGATACCATATTCCTCTTTGAGGATCTGAGCGAGTTCGTTTACTTCCTTAACTGAGAGGTTAACGAGTTGTTCTGCAAAAGCTTTAAGATCTGCCATTTTTGTATGATTTTTTGAAATTTTTGTTATTTGACTTGAAAAGAAAATAGAGCAGAGAGGCCCCGCCGGACTATGCGGCAGCGCCGCTCAAAGAGAGGTTCAGGCCTCCTTCTTCGAAAGTGTTTCGAGGATGCCGTGGAGCTTGTTGCCGCCGCTCTGGAGAGCGGAAACCACATTCTTTGCGGGCGACTGGAGGAGTGCGATAACGTCGGCGATGAGTTCGTTCTTGCTCTTGATGGCAACGAGGGTGTCGAGCTGGTTTTCGCCTACATAAACGGTTTCCTCAACATATGCGGCCTTGAAGCGGGGCAGGGTTTTGTCCTTGCCGGTAAGATCCTTGATGAGTTTTGCAGGGGCGTTGCCTGTGTTGCAGAACATCACCGAAGTGGGGCCTTCGAGAACCGGATAGAGTTCGGAGTAGTCGCCTTCGAGCGATTCGAGAGCCTTGTGGAGCAGAGTGTTCTTGACAACCATGAGCTTGATGTCGGCCTTGTTGCAGGCGCGGCGCAGATTGGTTGTCTCCTCGGCGTCCAGACCGGCGGTCTCGGCCAGATAGAAGCAGCTGTACTCTTTGAGAGTCTCAGCGATCTTTTCTATAACAACAATTTTATCTTCCTTTTTCATTGTTCAATCAGTTTTAAGTTATTCATCGATTGACTTGGGGTCAACCTTGACACCGGGACTCATTGTGCTCGAAAGATAAATGCTCTTGATATAGGTACCTTTGGCGGTTGCGGGTTTGAGCTTGATGAGAGTGTTGATGAACTCGCGTGCATTCTCACGCATCTGCTCGGGGGTGAAGCTCACCTTGCCGATAGAGGAGTGGATAATGCCGTTTTTGTCGACCTTGAAGTCGATCTTGCCCTTCTTCACTTCTTCAACAGCCTTGGCAACGTCGTTGGTCACTGTGCCGCTCTTGGGGTTAGGCATCAGGCCGCGGGGACCGAGAATACGGCCGAGGGCACCGATCTTACCCATGATGGCGGGCTGAGTGATGATGACATCGACGTCGGTCCAGCCGCCTTTGATTTTTTCGATATATTCGTCCAGTCCGACATAGTCGGCTCCGGCAGCCTTGGCTGCTGCTTCAGCGTCGGAGTTGCAGAGGACGAGCACACGTACTTGTTTACCGGTTCCGTGGGGCAGCGTAACGACGCCGCGCACCATCTGATTAGCCTTACGGGGATCTACGCCGAGGCGTACGTCCACGTCAAGGGAAGCGTCAAATTTGGTGAAAGTAATCTCTTTCACGAGTTCCACCGCCTCGGCAAGAGTATAAACTCGGCCTGCTTCAATCTTCTCTTGGGCCAACTTTTGATTTTTCGTCAGTTTACTCATGTCAATTGAAGTTTTTAGATGTTTTCAGGAAAAGTACCCTTGACGGTGATACCCATACTTCTTGCAGTTCCGGCAACCATGCGCATTGCCGATGCAACGGTAAAGCAGTTCAGGTCAGGCATTTTGTCTTCTGCAATTGCCTTCACCTGATCCCAGGTGACCTCAGCGACCTTGGTACGGTTGGGTTCCTTGGAGCCTTTCTTCTGCTTGGTAGCTTCGAGAAGCTGGATGGCAACCGGAGGGGTCTTGACAACGAAGTCGAAGCTCTTGTCGGTGTAATAGGTGATTACGACAGGAAGAACTTTGCCAGCCTTGTCCTGAGTGCGGGCGTTGAATTGCTTGCAAAACTCCATGATGTTGATACCCTTTGAACCAAGGGCGGGACCAACTGGAGGCGAAGGATTTGCAGCTCCTCCTCTGATTTGCAATTTAATCTGACCTGCAATTTCTTTAGCCATGATAAATCTAAGTTTTTAAAAAGTTGATAATCGGTTAAGCGACGATGTTCGCGCAATCGGCTTTGTCTGCCTCGTAACCGGCACACGCTGCCATGATGGCTTTTCATCGTCTCCCGGGGTGGAAGTGCCTTCACATTAAAAACCCTCTCTCTTTGCAGCGACAGGGTTGTTTCTTGTGGCGGCAGCGCCACCGCGTGGGTTCATTCACGCTCTACTTGTGAGTTCTCGAGTTCGAGGGGCGTTTTGCGCCCGAAGATCTTGACCATCACCTTCAGCTTTTTCTTTTCGCGATTCACCTCTTCTATGGTGCCGATAAAGCCGTTGAAAGGACCGAAGGTCACTTTGACGGATTCGCCGACCACATAGTCGTTGCCGTCGTCGGTGGAGTCGATGAGTTCATCGGCAGCTCCGAGCATGCGGCGCACCTCGCTCTCGCGCAGAGCCTCGGGTCTGGCTTCTTTGCCGCGGCCCTTGAGGAAGTCGATAACGTTGGTGGTGTTGCGGAGTTCGTATTCAACTTCGCCGTGAAGTTCGCATTCCACAAATACGTAACCGGAATAAAGGTTTTTTTCCTTAATCACCTTTTTCCCGTTGCGCACGGCCATGGTCTTTTCCGTCGGAATCAATACCTGGAAGACGTATTTGCCGAGGTCGGTGTTGCGGATGGCTGCATCCAGAACCTCCTTTACCTTAGCTTCTTTTCCAGAAATGGCACGAAGAACGTACCATGCTTTCTTACTTTCAGCCATTGATGTCTGCTACGTTAAGAATTACTGACCTAAACTGTAGATGAAATGCATGATGGTGTCGACCACCTGATCCATAGCGAAAACTATCGCGGCTATAATGACGGAAGCGATCAGCACGATAATTGCGCTCTTTACCAGCTGGCCTTTTGTTGGCCAAGAAGTCTTATACCTCAGCTCGGTGTAAGACTCCTCGATATCTGTAAGTAGTTTTAATTTGCTCATTTCAATTGTTTTTGGCACGGGACGAGAGACTCGAACTCCCGACACCCGGTTTTGGAGACCGGTGCTCTACCGACTGAGCTAGTCCCGTAGGAATAAAACCGGCTTCCTTTTTCGGATGCTTCCGGAAGCGGAAGCCGGTTTTATGGTTTTATCGTTTCGGCAATAGTTGCCGAGGACTGACGATATTAGTCGAGAATCTCGGTGATCTGACCCGAACCGACGGTGCGGCCGCCTTCACGGATAGCGAAGCGGAGACCTGCGTCGCATGCTACGGGGTTGATGAGGTCAACGATGATCTCTACGTGGTCGCCGGGCATTACCATTTCTACGCCTTCGGGGAGGGTGATCTCACCGGTCACGTCGAGGGTACGGATGTAGAACTGGGGACGATAGTGGTTGTGGAACGGAGTGTGACGGCCGCCTTCCTCTTTCTTGAGGATGTAGACAGAAGCTTTGAACTTGCTGTGGGGCTTAACGACTCCGGGATGGCAGATTACCATACCGCGCTTGATGTCTTTCTTGTCGATACCACGGAGAAGGAGACCTACGTTGTCGCCTGCTTCGCCCTGATCGAGGAGCTTGCGGAACATCTCGACGCCGGTAACAACCGACTTGAGGTCAGCGCCAAGACCCATGATCTGGACTTCGTCGCCTACTTTCACAACGCCGGTTTCGATACGGCCGGTAGCAACAGTACCGCGGCCGGTGATCGAGAACACGTCCTCAACAGGCATCAGGAAGGGTTTGTCGATATCGCGGGGAGGCAGGGGAATCCAGGTGTCGACAGCGTCCATGAGCTCGATGACTTTCTCTTCCCACTGGGGTTCGCCGTTGAGGGCGCCGAGAGCGGAGCCGCGGATGATAGGAGTGTTGTCGCCGTCATATTCGTAAGACGAAAGAAGATCGCGCATTTCCATTTCAACGAGTTCGAACATTTCTTCGTCGTCGACCATGTCGCACTTGTTGAGGAATACAACGAGACGGGGAACGTTCACCTGACGGGCGAGAAGGATGTGCTCGCGGGTCTGGGGCATGGGACCGTCGGTTGCGGCTACCACGATGATAGCGCCGTCCATCTGTGCGGCACCGGTTACCATGTTCTTAACGTAGTCAGCGTGTCCGGGGCAGTCAACGTGTGCGTAGTGACGGTTGGCGGTTTCGTATTCTACGTGGGCGGTGTTGATTGTGATACCACGCTCTTTTTCCTCGGGTGCGTTGTCAATCTGGTCGAATGACTTAACCTCAGAGAGACCTTTCTTTGCAAGCACGGTGGTGATTGCGGCGGTCAGAGTGGTTTTGCCGTGGTCAACGTGACCGATGGTACCGATGTTAACATGCGGTTTCGTTCTTTCGAATTTCTCTTTAGCCATAACTTTGCTATAATTTATTTGATTAAATGATTACGGTTTAACAAGACGCCGCGATAGCGAAAAGACACTATCGGGGCTGTCGGTTTTTGAACGTTAGAGCCGATGGCGGGATTTGAACCCGCGACCTCTTCCTTACCAAGGAAGTGCTCTACCCCTGAGCTACATAGGCATATTTTGAGCGGAAGACGAGGCTCAAACTCGCGACCCTCAGCTTGGAAGGCTGATGCTCTATCAACTGAGCTACTTCCGCATCTTATTTGTGGGCGAAGATGGATTCGAACCACCGAAGGTATAAACCAGCAGATTTACAGTCTGCCCCATTTGGCCACTCTGGTATTCGCCCTTGTTTTTCGACCGGCCTTCATTCCGGTCAGGAGTTGTTTAGTTTAGTTGAGCCTCTTGTCGGATTCGAACCAACGACCCCGAGATTACAAATCACGTGCTCTGGCCAACTGAGCTAAAGAGGCAAGAATTTTATTGTTCTCTCGCTTGCGGCGCCGTTTGTGGCGTTGTTTCCCGAAAGCGATTGCAAAGTTAGTGCAACTTTTTCACACCGCCAAATGTTTTCACAATTTTTTGCTCCATTTTTTCGGAAGATTTCTATAATTAATTGAATTACAGCAGTGTCAGCCTACAACATTTTTTGTCTGTAAAAGGTTCATTTCGCGGCATAAACACTTCTTTACTCTTTGGCTGCATTAATTATATTATTGTCGGGCTGCAAATTGCGACGTTATCGCAATGTATTTGCTCCGGAATTTTATTAAATTTGCAAGTATAAATCAAAAGCCATGTCAGAAAACATCTATAAATCCCGACTGGGCGAGCTTCGGCGTGAAATGGCCGACGCCGGAATAAATGCGGTGATCATACCGCAGACCGACCCTCATCAGAGTGAATACATTGCATCCCACTGGCAGATCCGCCGCTTTTTCTCCGGTTTTACCGGTTCGGCAGGAACTCTTGTTGTGACAGACTCGGAGGCTCTTCTTTGGACTGACTCCCGCTATTTCCTTCAGGCGGCATCGCAGCTTGAAGGCACCGGAATCAGGCTTATGAAGGAAATGCTGCCAGATACGCCTTCGGTTGCCGAATACCTCGCGGCGAACCTCCGTCCCGGCGATACTGTAGGGGTAAACGGCATTCTCTTCTCCGCGGGCGCCACTGCTGCGCTGCGCTGCGCCCTGAATGCCCAGGACATAAGGCTCGACACAGAGTTCGACCCTGTTGACCGCATCTGGACCGACCGCCCTGGGCTGCCAGCCGACAAAATATATATCCATGCCCCTGAACATGCGGGCAGAGATGCATCCGACAAGATTTCCGACGTTCTCGCGGAGACGCGCCGCCGGGGGGCGGCCTCGGTATTCATTTCCGCACTCGACGAGATTGCCTGGACGCTGAATCTGCGTTGCAACGACATCCATTGCAGTCCTGTCCAGATGGCTTTCCTCTACCTCGCTCCCGAAGGCTCGGTAATGTTCGTCAACGAGGAGAAACTTACCGGCGAAGTGCGCGCATATCTCGCCTCGAAAGGCGTGGGTGTCGCTCCCTATGGCGCCTTTGCCGACTTCCTGCAGGCGCTTCCGGCCGACAGACGAGTGCTTGTGAGCACGTCGCAGAGCGCCGGAGCCGTCGCCGCGCTGCTCGGAGGCAGATGCGTGGAGGGAAGTTCGCCAGTAGCCATGCTCAAGGCATGTAAGAACGACGTTGAGATAGGCGGATTCCGCGCCGCACACCGCCGCGACGGCGTGGCGATGGTTCGCTCGCTGATGGAGATCGGGCGCATTCTGGCGCATGGCGGCGAACTGACCGAAATCGGCGTCGCCGACATACTTCTGCGCCACCGCAGTGCCCAGCCGCTCTTTGTGGAGACGAGTTTCGACACCATTGCCGGTTTCGGGCCCAACGGCGCGATAGTCCATTATTCAGCCACACCCGAGACCGACACGCGGATTCTCCCCGACAATCTTCTGCTCATCGACTCGGGCGGCAACTATCTCGACGCAACCACCGACATCACGCGAACCGTCGCCATGGGCACTCCCACCGCTGAAATGCGCCACGATTTCACTATCGTGCTGCAGGGCAATATCGATCTCGCCATGGCGGTGTTTCCGGAAGGCACACGAGGCGCGCAGCTCGACGTGCTCGCCCACATGCCCCTCTGGCGTGAGGGCAAGAATTATCTCCATGGTACCGGCCACGGCGTAGGGTGCTTCCTCAACTGCCACGAAGGGCCGCAGAGCATCCGCGTTCAGGAAAATCCGGTGGCGCTGCGTCCCGGAATGGTCACTTCTGACGAACCCGGGCTCTATCTGACAGGGCGCTACGGCATCCGCTGCGAGAACCTGCTGCTTACGGTTGACAAAATGACCACCGACGCCGGAAAATTCCTGGCGTTCGAACCGCTCACGCTCTGTCCGTTCGACCGTAGCCTGATCGACGCCTCCATGCTCACCCGCGCCGAGCTGAAGTGGCTCAACGATTACCACTCGCTCGTATGGCGCGAGCTTTCGCCGTTGCTCACCGCCGATGAACGCGAATGGCTCAAGACTGCCACTGCACCGATTGAAAAATGAAATTCAAACACAAAAATAATTCCAAATGGCACTCATACTTCCCGTAAGGGGCTTCACCCCTCAGATAAGCGAGGACACTTTCCTCGCTCCCAACGCAACCATCGTAGGCGACGTAGTGATGGGATCAGGCTGCAGCGTCTGGTTCAACGCCGTGCTTCGCGGCGACGTCAATTCCATACGCATCGGCGACCGCGTCAACATCCAGGACGGTTCCGTACTGCATACGCTCTACCAGAAATCAACCATCGAAATCGGCAACGACGTGTCGATAGGCCACAACGTGACAATCCATGGTGCTAAAATCCACGATTATGCTCTCATAGGCATGGGCGCCGTTGTGATGGACGACGCCGAAGTGGGCGAAGGCGCGCTCGTGGCGGCAGGCGCCGTGGTGCTTTCGCGCACAAAAATCGGCCCTAACGAACTGTGGGGAGGCGCACCGGCGAAGTTCATCAAGATGGTCGACCCCGAGACGGCGCGTGAACTCAACCGCAAGATAGCCCATAACTATCTGATGTACTCCCGCTGGTACACTGACCCCGACGCCGACCCCGAGACCATAGGCTGACGCCCTGCGCCTGAACGGACTCATCTCCCGGATGTCATAAACTTTTTCCGCTCCGGATACCTTATATATATGACTGTTTATGATTTGTGAGAGATGGCAAAGGGATCCTACATATCGCGCCCGTACACGTTCGACCGCGTGGTCCGTATTCTGGGCTGGGTGGCGCTGCTCGTCGGTGCCATATACCTTATCAACCTGCTTAAGAACGTTCTTCTGCCTTTCTGTCTGGCCTGTCTCATCGCCTATCTCCTCGAGCCCCTCGTGGAACTCCACTGCAAATGGCTGAAGACAAAACGGCGCATCCTGCCGATATTCCTGACCATTCTGGAGGTTACAGCGGTGATTGGCGGTATCATTTACTTTTTCGCGCCATCGGTGGCCGCGGAATTCCACGACATGAGCGAGATGCTCAAGCACAACTCTTCGGCCGACACCGCAATCCCGTTTCTCCCCAAAGAGGTGGTGGATTACATAAATGAATACGTGAATTCGCTCAGCGTGACCAAACTTATCCACAACGGCGAGATTCAGACGGTTCTGAGCAAAGGTACGTCGTTGCTCACCGCCACCATAGGTTTTCTGATGCACACCGTGGAATGGCTCCTTACATTTATATATGTAATATTCATTCTGCTCGACTACGAACATCTCATGACCGGATTCCGCCTCCTCGTGCCCCCTCGCTATCGGCATATCGCCTACAAGGTCGGCGACGATATCCGCGACAGCATGAACCACTATTTCCGCGGCCAGGCGCTGATAGCTCTCTGCGCGGCGGTGTTCTACTGCATCGGATTCTCTGTAGTGGGCATTCCGCTCGCCATCGTGCTCGGCATACTTGTGGGCATCCTGTATATGATTCCTTACTTTCAGTATGTCACGCTTGTCCCAGTAACCATCGTATGCCTTATCGACTCGATGGGCGGCGGAGTCTCGTTCTGGTCCGAAATCGGGAAGTGCATACTCGTCTACGTTATCAGCCAGTGCATATGCGACTACGTGCTCACCCCGAAAATAATGGGAAAGGCAATGGGGCTGAATCCCGCCATAATTCTGCTGTCGCTGTCGGTGTGGGGCACGCTCATGGGGCTGATAGGCATGATCATTGCCCTGCCGCTTACAACTTTGCTGCTGTCGTACTACCAGCAGTACGTCATCAACCGCCCCGACATAAGCCCCGGTGAAAAAACCGACGCCACAACAACTCTCGCCGACATAACCGACAACCGCAAGTAGGCGCTCCTAAAGTACGGCGGAGATTTCCTTGAATGCGTAAGTCAGGAGGCGTCCGTCGTCCTGCCGTTCGAGAGTGATATGGCCCGTTGGCGCTATCCCCGCTATGCGGCCTTTGAACACTTCGCCGGTCGAAGCCTCTGTGTAAGGGTAAAAACCGTCGGCGCGCCACAGCGCTGCAGAGTATTCCCCGTGGAGACCCATCGTTTCCCCCTCACGGTCGATTCGGGCGAAGGCTGCGAGTATCTCCTCGCAGAACTCACGCATGATTTCCTCCACGGGTGTCTCGCGTCCGGTAAGCTGAAATACTGACACCGGGTTCGGGGCGTCGCTCCGGAACTCCCGCTGGTTTATGTTGATGCCTATGCCGGCTATGCTATGGCAGATGCGGCTGCCGGTCAGAGTATTTTCCACCAGGATGCCGCAGATTTTCCGGTCGCCGGCATAAATGTCGTTCGGCCATTTCACGGTTATACGGTGTCCGTCTATATGGCGGCGCAACACCGTCACTATTGCCAGCGAAACCGCCTCGGATATGGCGAACTGCTGGGCGGCGGCAACCGAAGCGGGCTTCAGGAGCACCGACATAGTTATGTTTTTGCCCGGCTCTGATTCCCACGAGTTGCCGCGCTGCCCCCGGCCTGCCGTCTGGCTCACGGCGTATACTATAGTGCCGTGGGGGGCGTCGGCCGCCATCGAGGCGAGCACGGTGTTGGTCGACGTCGCCTCATTCAGCTTTATGATATTCATTTTTTCCGGATGAAAGTCAGTAGAAGGAAACCGCTATAAACGCTGCTCCTAAAAATCCGTAGATCAGACGGGCGGCCGTGCGGTGCTTTCCCGGAATCAGGGCTTTTACCTGATTCATGTTGAAAAAACCGTCCCAGTTCATTACCGAGGCGGCAATGCTCACCGCCCCGGCAATGAAAAATATTATTTTGAGCAATATGACTCCGGTCTCTACGCTCATCGGTCGGCTATGGTAAGCAGGCGCGAGCCGTCGGGGTTCTCCGTGATGTCTACCCTGACGGTGTCGTCGGGCAGAATGTCGGCAATCCGTTCCGGCCACTCCAGCAGGCAGAGCGCGCCGGAGTCGAAATAATCTTCCACGCCGATGTCAAGAGCCTGATCAGTCGACTCGATTCTGTAAAGGTCGAAATGATAGATAAGTTCCGCGGTAGTGTCGCTGCGATATTCGTTGATGATCGAAAACGTCGGGGAGCCGGTGGGGTCTTCCTCCACGCCCAGGGCGCGGCACAATGCGTTGATGAAGGTGGTTTTTCCGGCGCCCATTTCGCCGTAGAATGCATATACGGTTTCGTCGCCCATCTGCGCCATGAATTCGCGGGCGGCATCGTCGATCTTGTCGAGCGAGGGAATGAGAATCTGTTTCATATTCCGATTGTTGATTTGCTATGCAAAGATAATTCCATTTTTCCGATTTACGGTGCGCTACTTGGCGGTGAGGGTCACCAGCGGCACGAGCATCTCTTCCATCGAGATACCTCCGTGCTGGAACGTGCCCTCGTAGTATTGCACGTAGTAGTTGTAATTGTTGGGATAGGCGAAGAAATCGCGGTTGGTCGCGAAAATGTAGGTCGACGACACGTTGGGTGCCGGAAGTCCGAAGCGTTCCGGCCGTTTTATCTCAAACACCTGACGCGGATTGTAGGAGAGGTTTTTCCCGACCTTGTAGCGCAGGTTGGTGTTCGTGTTTTTGTCGCCTACAACCTTTATGGGATTGTCTACGCGAACCGTGCCGTGGTCGGTGGTCAGGATAATTTTAAATCCTTTTTCAGCTATGCGGCGGAAAATGTCGAGTATGCCCGAATGGCGGAACCATGCTTCGGTGAGCGACCGGTAGGCCGCGTTGTTCGAAGCCAGTTCGCGTATCATTTTCGACTCCGTGCGGGCATGCGAGAGCATGTCGATGAAGTTGAACACAACCACGTTGAGATCATTGTCGCAGAGCGCCGGTATGTCTCTCAGAAGCCGTTCGCCCGCCGTGGAGTCGTTGATTTTGTTGTAGGAAAAACGGCATTTCCGTCGGTAACGTTCGAACTGAGTGGCTATGAGCGGCGACTCGTTGAGGTTTTTCCCCTCGGGGGAGTCTTCGTCAACCCACAGGTCGGGAAACATCCGGCAGATGTCTGTCGGCATCAGACCTGAGAAGATTGCGTTGCGCGCATATTGCGTGGCGGTCGGCAGGATCGAGCAGTAGAGATCCTCTTCGGCGTTGAAGACATCGGTGAGAAGCGGTTTCACCACCCGCCACTGGTCGAGCCGGAAATTGTCGATGAGGATGAAAAATACCTTTTCGCCGGCGTCGAGAACAGGGAAAATGCGGCGCTTGAAGATGTCGGCCGACATCAGAGGCCGGTCCTTTGCGTCGGGGTCGGTCATCCATCCTTCGTAGGTCTTGCGTATGAACTTCGCGAATGCCGCGTTTGCCTCGATTTTCTGCATCTCGAGGAGCTCATCCATGTTGGTGTCGGCCGTGGCGAGTTCAAGATCCCAGTAAACGAGGCGCCGGTATGTCTCCATCCAGTCCGATATGGTGTAGGAGTCGTTGATCTGCGACGCTATCCGGCTGAACTCCTGCTGATAGTCGCTCGTAGCGGCGCTCGAAACGAGGCTCTCGCTGTGGAGATTCTTCTTTATCGAGAGGAGTATTTGGTTTGGGTTTACGGGCTTGATGAGATAGTCGGCTATTTTGCGCCCTACAGCCTGATCCATTATGTTTTCCTCCTCGCTTTTGGTTATCATGAGCACCGGAATATGGGGCGCGAGCTGCTTCACGAGCGGCAGCGTCTCGAGTCCCGTCAGGCCCGGCATGTTTTCGTCGAGGATTATGATGTCGACCGCGCGGGAACTGACCACGTCGAGCGCGTCGCGCCCGTTGTTGACGGGAATCACGTCGTAGCCTTTCGCCTTCAGAAACATTATATGGGGCTTCAGAAGGTCAATTTCGTCGTCAGCCCAGAGTATGGTGAAATTGCTCATTTTCGTTTTCGTTTTTAGAATTCTAAGAGTGGGTCGTCGCCCTCGGATCCTTCGGGGAATTCGGGGACCGTCGGCTTGGCCGGTTCGGCGGGAGTGGCAGGTTTTGCCGGTTCTGAGGTCTTCCTCGGAGCGGTGGGCTCATCGGGTTTCGCCGGCAGGGCAGGGGAAAGCGGCGGAACGTCCTCCTCAAGGGTCGGATCATAGTCGAGGTCGGGCGCAAGCTCTTCCTCTGCTATCGGCACGTCGGGTGCAGGTTCAGCAGCCGATTCCGGCACTGAGGTGGAGTCGGCCGGCTCGCCGGTACCGAACATCTCCCCGGCAGTCGGATATTCCTCGGGAGGGAGCACCTCCTCGTGGGTGGCGCGTATGGTTTCCTCCCCTATGAATTTGAAATAGTCGTCGAATGAGCCTCCGCCGTGGAGGAGTTTGTCGAAATTCGACTGCGATATCATAACCGGACGCACTGCCTGAGGCATCGAAAACGACTGGTCTTCCGCCAGCAGTTTCCGGTAGTGGTTAAGTTCCGCCTGATTTGCGAATCCTTTCACGATAAGCAGCCCGAGCTGCCCGAAGTTCATCAGCTCGAGGTCGAAGTCGCGTACCACGAAGGTCGAGAAGTTGTGGCGCGCCACTTCGAACAGCAGCTGGTTCGGCGCTATGGAGTCGGTGGAGAACAGCAGCACGAGGAGCTGCGGTTCGTCGGGAGTGACGGTGAACTCTATCTGCGACGGATCGCCGGCAAGCGCCGTAGAGTCGTTGGTCAGGCGGATGTCCCAGAGCATCCCGCGGTTGTTGACCGGCCCGCTGTGCAATTTTCGTCCCTGCGCCATACCTTTGAGATAGGCCGACGCCAGCGGAGTGATGTCGGTGTCGGGGTAGCGCTCGAGCAACTCTTTGAGAGTGGCGTTGAATTCGTCGGGACGGTTCTCGGTCACGTAGGCGAGAGCGTGGAGAAACATGAACTTGGGCATTATTTTGCTCAGCGGATATTTCTCCATCATCTCGCTGTAGGCATGGTGAACGGCGCCGTTGCGGTTGTTGAGATAATCGTCGTAGGTGCGGGCGTATAGCTCCTCCTGCCGCGCCGGCATGGCACGGAGGTTCTCGAGATAGTGCGGATCGCGCATCGCCGAGGCATATTTCGAGTCGGGGAATTCCGATATTATCAGCTGCCGATAGCGCTCGGCAAGGTCGGGGCGGTTGCGGCGCATGTTCATGAGATACAGGTTGTTGTATACGTCGAGACGGTACGTGTTGTCGGGATAGTCCGTCATGAGCCGCGAGAACTCCGAGTCGGCGGCGTCGAAATCCTCGAGCTTGTCCTTCAGTATGATGCCCATGTTGTAAAGCCCCTCCTGAATGACTTCGCCGGCAGTGGTGCGCTCTACGTCGGTTTTGGGTATCTGCTTGAGATAATATTCCGGATAACGCGGGTCTGTCTCGCGGTTTTCAGCCTCCTTTCCTCCGTCGGTCTGAGCGGTTTCTTCTCCGGAGTTTTCGCCGTCGGTTTCATTTTCGCTCTCATCTTCCTCCCCGGTGTTCTCGCCGAAGTCGCTTGTCGAGAACGTTGCCTTGTTGCGCCGCCGCCAGTTGTCCTCGAGTTTGCGGCTTCCCCAGCGCCGCTGGAAGTCTGTGCGCCCCGCGTTGCGGGTGGCGGTGTTGTAGAAATACCACGATTTGTCGGCGTTGAGCTGAAACGAATTGGGAGCGTTGCTGTTGTCCTTAAGATTGGAGCCCATCGCTTCCTGCTGCGCCAGATATTCCTCGCGGCGTGCGGCATCAGCCTCCTCTTTCTCCTTTTTCTTCAGCTCGTCGATTATCTTGTTCACCACCTCGAGCTGCTGTTCGGGTGTCATGGCCGACAGGCGCAGCAGAGAGTCGTTGAGCGTCACGTTCTGCGAATACACGGCGAGTTCGTCGAGCACGTCGCTCCGTCTCTTCAGCTCGGAGTAGTTGGGATATGTTTCCGGCAGCTGCGGCACTGCCTCGGAATAACACGGCTGCGCCAGGTCGTATCTGTGGCGGTCGAAATACAGGCCGCCGAGCGTCAGCTGCGACATTGCCTTGTCCATGCCGTTGCGGGTCGACTTCTTCGCCGCAAGCTCGTAGTTTTCGATGGCGCGGATGGTGTCGCCTCGGCTCAGATACAGGTTGCCTATGGCATAGTAGATCTGGTCGAGATACTCCTTGTTGCGGTCGTAGCGGGTCATTCGCCGGAGCGCCTTCACTTCCGGCTCGATGTCTGTGCCGGTATAAACCTCGCTCTGTTTTATGCGGGCGTTGAATTTTGTCCGGTACGACGCCGACGAGGCGCCTCCCGCCTTTCCGAATGCCTCGTAGGCAAGCTCCTTCTGCCCTGTGCGGGCGTAAATCTGGCCCAGAAGGAAGTTGAGCCTGATTTTCTGCGGACGCGATGCATAGCGGATGGCTTCCCTGAGCATCGGGATGGCTTTCTCGTAGTCGTGGGAGCGGATATAGAAGTCGGCGTAAGTGAAATAATACTGATCCTTGAGTTTGCCCGATGTCAGTTCCTCAGGTTTGATGCGCCTGAGTATTGTCTCCGCCTCGAAAAGCCAGTCGAGGGCGCAATATGAGCGCGCCGTCCATAGCTGAGCCTCGGTCACGGTCGTGGGCAGCCATGAAAAGTGCTTGCTCACATAGTAAAACGTCGATGCCGCTCCCGCGAAATCACCGTTGAAATACTGACTGCGGCCCATGAGCATCCAGGCATTGTGAAGAAACGGATTGTACTCCTCGCGCTTGAGCCATGCCTTGTATTCAGGATCATTGCCTTTCCCCGGCTTGCGGCGCGGGCGCTTCTTTATGCTTCGCAGCTGTATGGCCTTCTGGGCTTTCTCGATGGAGCGGGTGAAAGAGCCCGTGGGACGTGTGGCTTTCGGCAGGGCGTAGGCTTCGACCGGGTGCATCAGCAGTTGCGAGGTATATTCGTCCTCGTAATTGTTTTCAAGCTCCTTGAGGGTCTCTTTGAAATGCTCGTCGCCATTGAAATATACGTTGTAGCGGGTAATAAACGCCTGATAGCGGCGAGTGGCGGCGGTGTTCTTCTTGGGCGAACAGGCCGACAGTGCCGCTGCGATTACGGCCGCTGACATCATAACCAGAAGCAGCGGTTTGCGGTTGCGCAGGAAGGCGGTTATTCGGGAAAAGAGGTTCATCTTTATATTAACGTACGCGCGAGGGCAATATTGCATCCGCACTCTTTCCTGCCAGGCTCATTCATTTAAAAACTTTGAAAATTGAAGAATATGGGAGCAGTGTAAAAAGCGGTTGTTAAAAAACTCGTAGAAGCCCCGGAAGGGCGATATAACATAACCCATTGCGAAGCGAAGGGGAGCCGCGACGCCTCGAAACCCACGGCTTTTTCCTCACGATGATATAACTGATTGAGTATCAATGTACGGACGTGATTCATCACGTCCACGGTGAATAAACATTTTTACAGAAAAAACGAATGCATTCACACGTGTTTTCCCGGTGGACGTGAAGAATCACGTCCGTACAATACGCAGGTTATCAGTGTGTTGTTTAATTACCTCCGGATTCATTAGATTCGCTATCTGTTCAGTTTGATCTCGATTCGCAAAATACGGCAACTCTCATATCCCCCCCACTTTCGCTATTCCATCTGCAAACGTACGGATACAACAATAACGGCGCGGATTCATCCGCGCTGCGGATGTTCCTCACCGTCATCGGTGTATGTTGTCAAATAAAACGAAGGGGTGCTCGCCTGTTATTCCTCGTTGGCGCGGAGGTGCTGTACGTAAACTGCCTTCATCATTTTCTTGCGGTTTACTACAGAGGGCTTTTCGAAAGCCTGACGGCTGCGGAGTTCGCGAACGATGCCGGTCTTTTCGAATTTACGTTTGAATTTCTTCAGAGCTTTTTCAATGGGCTCGCCTTCTTTTACTTGTACGATGATCATGTTGTTTTTTTGATTATTTTGTTTTTGTTTGTTATATTTTCGCCTGTAAGTAACAGTATGAGCAGCTTTTATGCCTTATCGGAGGCTTGCGGACTCGATACGTTCTCCTTTTTGCGCGGCAAATTTACGAATACTTTTTTGATTGACAAAATATTTTGCCCCTTCCGCCGCGAAAATTCCGCATATTAACGTCGATCTTCATTTAAAACACTTTGAAAACTGAGGGCTGCGGCCGTCCGCTGAATCAAGAGCATTTCCCATTGATATATTTATCGTCTGATATATTTATCGTCGGACTGCTGCAACTCTCTGCGTATCAGCGTACGGACGTGATTCTTCACGTCCACTGTGAATAAACATTTTTACAGAAAAAACGAATGCATTCACACGTGTTTTTCGCGGTGGACGTGAAGAATCACGTCCGTACAATATGCGCAGATTATCAGCGCTTTAGCCAATCACCATATTCATTAAATCCGCTGTCCGTATTTTTTAATGAAAAAGCCGTGACTCCTGTCCTGAAAATATTTACTCCTGTCCCAAAAAATTTTACCTCGCTCTGAAAAAAGCGACATTATCGCAATGTTTTCCGGGCGATGGTGTATTATCTTTGCAGCAGAATTCAAAACACACAGACAATGAAAACCACAAAGAAACAGAACCTTTACCGAGTGTCGGATCGTGCTTACCGCACAATCATCTCAGACTGCATCGACTCCATGACGGGCTGCAAAATAGACCCGTTCACCTTCAAACAGGTTGTGACGGCTGTCCGCAATTATCTCGGCCCCGAAGGCAAAATAACAGGCCTGGGCAGAAAGGCAAAACCGATTTTCGAACGTTTGCTTCCCGACCTCGACCGTGCTATCCGCCGCTCCTCTACTGCCCGCGCCGCAGCTGCGCGCCGCACTACCGCGAAGAAATCTGCCGAAACCGAAATCAAAGAAACAGTAACCGAAATCAAGGAACCCGTGGCCGAACCGGAAACTAACGCCCGGCCGAAACTCACCGCCAGCACTGCTTCCGTTGCCACTCCACGGCGGGACAAAGCCCCCGCAGAACGGTGTGCGCGCAGTGCTTCTACCTGCGCGGTTTCCTCTGTCGGGAAAAGAGCAGATAGCCGGCCACTATCACTGCGCACGTAAGGATTTCGGCCGAAGGTATGGCGAGCCACAGTCCCGCTTCGCCCAATATTCTCGGCAGCAGTATGAAACTCGGAACCAGGAGTATGACTCCGCGCAAAAGAGTATAGACGGTCGATATCAGCGCTTTCTCTATGCTCTGATAGTAGCCGATGAGAGCTATGTTGACGGCGAAGAACACGGCGCATGTAGAAAACAGCGGCAAGCCCTTTACTGCGAGACCGTAAGCGGCCTCCGACGGGTCGAGGAACCAGAACGCGACCGCGGGAGCAAAAAGCCATAGTGTCAGGTTTATCACCACACCGCAGACTATTGCGGTAAGGAGCGATACCCGCAGCGTCTGGCCTACGCGCGCCATGTTGCCGGCGCCGTAGTTGTAGCTGATTATGGGCTGCGCCGACTGGGCCACTGCATTGCTTGCCGAGAACACGAACGGGAAGAGATAGCATGCAACTGCGAATGCGGCCACTCCCGCCTCGCCGAGCATCGACATAAACATATAGTTGCCTGTAAGCATCATTATGCTCATGGCGAGTTCCGTGAGGAAGGTGGCGAATCCGATTTTCATCATGTACCACACGTTGCGTGCCGTAAGCAGCAGCGACGTTACCGTGCATTTGAGCCGGTAAAACCGGAGCTTGTCACTGAACCATACGAAATATGCCAGTACCATCAGTCCCCCGCAGCCGCAGGCTATCGAGGTGGCGAACGCCGCCCCCATGAGTCCCCATCCGAGCGGAAATATCATCAGCCAGTCGAGGAATATGTTCACTACAGCCGCTATGATCTGCACCCACATGGCATATTTGGGCGATCCGTCGAGGCGGATGAGCATCATACCCACGCACTCGGCGAACAGGAATATGAGCCCCGGTGCCAGCCACACCATGTAGCTCACCCCATAGTCCTCAAGTACCGCGCTGCTGCCTAAAAACCTTACGAGCTGATGGGGTATGGCGAGGCAGAGTACAGTGAACAGTCCCATGATAACCGCTCCGATGAGCATTGCCTGCGTCAGGATTATGCGCGCTGCTTTCACGTTGTCCTCCGACAGACGGATGCTTGCTATCACCGAAGAGCCGATGCCGAACATCAGGCCGATGCCTGTGGTGACAAGGAAGATGGGTGCCACTATGTTGACTGCCGCGATTCCGTTGGAGCCTACGCCGTGGCCTACGAAGATTCCGTCGATGATTGTGAGCGCCGTGTTGAAAATCATTCCCACGAGGGTAGGGAAGAAGATGGCGCGGAAGATTTTGCCGATTTTGCCGTCGGCGAAATCAATTTTGTCGCGATCAAGATTCCTATCTCTTTTCATGATTCCTTATTGCTTTTTGTATTTTTCGAAACGGTCTGCAAAGGTAGGACTTTATTTCCGAATAACCACGGCTCTTTCATTTAAAACCCTTGGCAGGCTCATCGTTATACTGATATAACTGATTGAGTGTCAATGTACGGACGTGATTCTTCACGTCTACGGTGAATAAACATTTTTGCAGAAAAAACGAATGCATTCACTCGTGTTTTCTCGGTGGACGTGAAGAATCACGTCCGTACAATACGCAGGTTATCAGTGTGTTGTTTAAGGGGCATATCGCCTCCAAATTCATTAGATCCGCTATACGTGGTTTTAAATGAAAGAGCCGTGCCGAATAACGAACTCCAAAGAACTGCCGTTGGACTTTTCTCACGGATTTTCAGTAATTTTGCAGGAAAATTCTTCTAAGGTATGGCTCTTTCAATCACGCAGTTTTATAGAAAGCTGCTGTCTGTCACCAATATTCACGTCCTGCTGGCGCTCTGCGCGGTGCATTGTCTCAACGACCTGCTGCAGTCGGTGGTTACGGCCGTTTACCCTATGCTGAAATCCGAACTCAGTCTCAGTTTCACCGACATAGGGCTCATTACGCTCACTTATCAGATTGCAGCTTCGATTTTCCAGCCGGTCGTGGGGTTCGCATTCGACAAGCGTCCTTTCCGCTACAGCCTCCCAATGGGAATGTGCTCCACCGCGTTAGGAATCAGTCTTTTCTCATATGCGGGCACTCTCCCTCTGGTAATGCTTTCGGTGTTTCTTATCGGACTCGGCTCAGCCACTCTCCACCCTGAGGCTTCGCGAATCACGTCGCTCGCCGGCCGCGCACACCGCGGTTTCGCGCAGTCGGTGTTTCAGGTGGGAGGTAACTTCGGCGGCTCGATAGGCCCGCTTCTGGTGGCGCTGATCGTGGCTCCGAACAACCGCCACTATGTGCTTTGGTTCCTGATTGCCGCGGCGCTCGCCTTTATGGCGATGGGTAACATAACCCGCTGGTACGGGGAGTATCTGCGCACCATGCGGTCGCTCCGGCATGAGGCAGTCCATAACCCCATGCCGCTGTCGCCGGCGCGCACGGTGTTCGTCATCTGTGTCATCGTAATTCTCATTGTGTCGAAATACATCTATATGACCAGTCTGTCGAGCTATTACACCTTCTATCTCATAGAGCGCTTCGGCGTTACTCTCTCGCAGTCGCAGATTTTCCTCTTCGTGTTTACCGTCTCCACCGCCGCCGGCACTCTCGTAGGCGGCCCGCTCGGCGACCGCATAGGCCGTAAGTTCGTAATATGGATTTCGATACTCGGAACCGCTCCTTTCAGCCTGCTCATGCCCCACGTGTCGCTGCCGCTTACCGTCGTGCTGAGTTTCTGCGCCGGGTTCATGCTCTCTTCTGCGTTTCCGGCCATTCTGCTTTATGCGCAGGAGCTGCTTCCCAACATGCTCGGCATGATTTCGGGACTCTTCTTCGGATTCGCATTCGGTGTAGGCGGAATCGCGGCCGCTATTCTCGGCGACCTCGCCGACACTTACGGCATTGTCGCTGTTTACAACGTGACGGCTTTCTCTCCACTGCTCGGCGTAGCCGCCGCTTTCCTTCCCAATCTTAAAAACGCAAGCCTGAAATAAAACGCAAGCCTGAAATGAAAATTATCGACCTTCTCGCAGTGTTTTTCGGCAGTGGTCTCGGCGGCGTCTGCCGCTATATACTGTCGCGCCTCATCCAGTCATCTGTACCTCACACCGCGGTATTTCCGTGGGGCACTTTCGCCGTCAACATAATAGGATGCTTCCTTATCGGTCTGCTTTACGGTATCTTCGACCGCTGCGAACCGTCGGGGCTGTTGTCGCCGCATATGCGCCTGCTCCTCACTGTGGGCTTCTGCGGCGGTTTCACTACCTTCTCCACTTTCATCAACGAGAACTACATCCTCTTCCAGTCCTCCGGCTTCCTGCTTCTGCTCGGCTATGTGGCCGCGAGCGTTGTGGCCGGTTTCATCCTCCTGTATGCCGGCTATGCAGTAACCCGCATCGCGTTCTGAATGCAGAACTTTTTCCCGTCCCCGGCGTTTTAATTTGGACATCTATATATCATTTATGGCAATTTCCGATTCTATTCCTGAAACCGCACGGCAGAATGCCGCATACATGAACATTATCGGGCGCACGAGCGTCCGCCGTTATTCCGACCGTCCTCTCTCCGACGATATGATCAGCGCCATCCTCCATGCCGCCATGAGCGCGCCTTCGGGCGTCAACCGTCAGCCATGGGAGTTTGTAGTGGTGACCGACCGAACCATTCTCGAAAGTCTGGCAGCGGCTCTGCCGTATGCCAAAATGGCCGCATCGGCGCCGTTGGCGATCGTGGTCTGCGGTAATTCCGCAAGGTTCCTTGAGGGTATTGATTCATCGCTTTGGGTTCAGGATCTGTCTGCTGCTTCCGAAAATATACTTCTTGCCGCCCATGCTCTCGGAGCCGGCGGCGTGTGGACATGCCTCTATCCGCATCCTGACCGGATGGATGCGGTAAGAAAGATTCTCAGCGTGCCCGAAGGCATCATACCGTTCAATCTCATACCTGTAGGCTATCCGCTGAAACCATCCGGCCCGATGGACAAATGGCAGCCCTCCCGAGTCCACCTCAACCGGTTACTTTAGTGAGCGGAGAATGATGGAGTTGGCGCGGTCTACCACGGCGGTGTCGAGGCTGGCCAGGTATATGCGGGTGGTTTTTTCGCTGTTGTGGCCCATGCCTTCGGAAATTACCGAAAGCGGTATCCCTTTCGACTTGGCTGCGGAAGCCCAGCTGTGGCGCGCCACGTAGAGAGTGAGCGGTGCGGTCACTCCTATCATCATGGCTACATGCTTGAGGTTATGGTTGATGTTGTATCCGTTGTTGCGGTACGCGGAGCGCTCGTTGATGCCGTGGGAGCGGATAATTGGCAGCAGGTAGCGGCTCGCGTTTTCAGGATATTTGTCGAGTATTTTCTGCATTTCCTTAGTCCATTGTATCATCAGGCGTTGGCCGGTCTTCCGGCGCCGGTAGGTAAGGTAGCCGTTGTGGAGATCGGTTTTTTTGAGAAATGCCATGTCGATGAAGCTCATGCCGCGCAGATAGAAACTCATCAGGAACATGTCGCGGGCATAGTCTACCGGGGGTGTCTGCATCAGGTCGAGCGATTTGATTTTTCTGATCACGGTCAGGGGCAGCGCGCGTTTTATTGTTTTGTCGATGCCGGTATACACGCGGTGGAAGGGATTGCGGTTCTCGATTATTTCGTCGCAGACGGCACGGTTGTAGACGGCGCGGAGTATGCGGTTGTAGAACGATATGGTGTTCGGCGCGATTCCGCGGCTCTTTTGCCAGGCTTCGTAGCTCTCCATTATTCCCGATGTCAGGCAGTCGAGCATTATGTCGTTGCCATGGCGGAAATTCCGGAAACTGTTGAGGGCCGACCGGTAGGTTTCCGAGGTGCGGATTCTGCCGTTCTGCCTGAGGGCGGCGATAAGCGACTCCATGAAGTTAAAGAGAGAATAGCGGCTGTTGTATCTGCGGAACTCGCCGATCAGATCATCGGCTGTATAGCTCAGTCCGTCGGCCCCCAGTCTGCGGTCTATCCGGTTCAGCCGCTCAACGTCGCGGCTTATGCGTTCGCGCAGTGTAAGAATCAGATCCTTCCGTTCGCTCTTCCACGAGGTTGTGACGGTTGACCGGTTTTCGTTCCACTCCGAGGGATAAACCTTATAATCGGTCAGGAGCTGGCGCGCTATGCGGTTGTGGATAATCTGATACCATACGGTGCCTTCGCGACCGGGAGCGGCCGGAGACCGGAATTTTACCTTTATTGTTGCCATTGTGTTTTGTCCTTTAGGTTTGAAAATTAGGTTGGGCAGCAATAATAAAGAAAAAACAGCAGTTTTGTCCGGACAATTGTGCAACCTTTACAGAGTCAACCGGAATTTTAGTAATTTTGCGGTTGAACAGATAATTGTTCAGAACCATACAAATACTTTCAAAAATGAAACTGCAGATAAAAATAATGATTGCCGCTGCGGCGGCAGTGGCAATGACGGCGGCCGGATGTTCCGGCGCGGGAGAAGGCAAAACTGATGCCGGAGCCGAAGCGGTTAAGGCAGAAATACCCGATGTCGATATGCGCGGCCAGTGGCTTATAGAAAATATTGTGTTCAACGATTCCGACTATGTGAGACCCGACGAGGTGACGCCGGGTGTGAGCCAGTATATCGTGTTTGAAGACAGCACTTATTTCATCAGAACCAACTGCAACTTTATTTCGGGCTCTTACGCGGTCAGAGGCGACTCCATACGCCTCGGCGACGCAATGATGACCGAAATGGCTTGCGACAATATGGCTGCGGAAGATGCTCTGCGGCGGATTCTCCCCGACATATCCACACTCGATGTTGAAAATGATTCTGTTGTCAGGCTCAATGGCATTACTCCCGCCGAATGCATTCTGCTCCGCAAAGCCAAAATCGAAATAAAATGAGGAAGATACTGTTTCTTACCGCAATTCTGCTGAGTTCCGTAGTCGGTCTACGCGCCGAAGGCACGCAGCCGCCGCTGATCGAGGTTACCGGCTCTGCCACGCTCAACATCATCCCCGACCGCATTACGGTTGAAATAGGTATGGAGGAGTATTTCAGGTTCAAGGTATTCGGCGACAGCGTTCTCGTCGGAATGCCGGAAATCGAGAAAGGGGTGCGGAAAGTGCTCCGCGACGCCGGTGTGCCGGATTCCATGATAGTCATCTCTGATCTGGGAAATTACCGCAACCGCAATATCTCGTCGACCTTTCTTATGGCGAAAAGTCTGTCGGCCACGGTATTTGATTTCAATCAGCTGGAGCGCATTTCAGAAAAGCTCGACCGCAGAGGCATATCAAGTTTCAGTATCTCTAAATCCGACAATTCCGACATGGAGAGTTACAACAGAAAGGGACTGAAGGCCGCACTCGACGCCGCACGGCAGAAGGCGGAGTTCATCGCCGAAAATGAAAATCTCGAGCTGCTGGCTCCATACGAAATAGAAGAAACAACAAACGGACCGGCCGGATTTTCCGCCGTCAGCAACGTGCAGTTCGATCAAGGAGCAGGAATGGACAGTATGCGCCGTATCGTCAGGCGCTACAGCGTGAAAGTACGCTATCTTTTCAAATCGGAATAATATACTGAAACAAAAAAGTCTATGGCTTTGAGATTTTGCATCTCAGGGCCATAGACTTTTTTGTATGGTTCGCGAAAAGGCTCTTACGGGAGTGAAATTATCATCGAGTGAGCTGTATCCTCGGCCGTTTTGTCGCCTTTGGTCTGGCGGATGATTTCAATGGCAAAAGGCAAAGTTGTGCCCGGCCCTTCCGAGGTTATCAGATTCGGAGCTGTCACCACCTTCTCAGCCACGTATTCACCGCCATTGCTGTTGATCTGTTCGCCTAAGCCGGGATAACAGGTGGCTTTTTTGCCTTTCAGGATTCCTAACGGAGCCAGCACCACGGCCGGACCGGCACATATCGAAGCAATACGGCCCCCTTTTCTGAAATGTTCGAGAAGCATTTCTGAAACAGCCTTTGAAGAGTGAAGATTCGGCGCTCCCGGCACCCCTCCGGGAACAATCAGCCAGTCGGCGTCGCTTATATCGATGTCGGAGATCAGGCTGTCGGCTACGATAGTCTGGCCGGTGGCGCCTTTGATTTGCAGAACGGTGTCGACTGCAACCGCTGTTACAGGAATTTCCGCTCTCCGGAGGGCATCGATTGTTGCCATGGCCTCGATTTCCTCCACGCCGGGAGCGAGAAATATGTAGGATTGTTTAGCTTCAGTTGTCATAACGCAGATAATTAAAAGTGCCAGCGTGACAATTCTTCTTATGGATGGCATATCGCTTGCATTTATTGATTTGCGGAGGAATCCGCAGGGTTGTCTCCGGCGGCCTCTTTTGCTTCATATTCTTCCTCGGCAGCTTTCAGCAGAGCCTGCGACTCGGGGTCGGTCTGCCAGTGGAAGGGTACGAAATTGCTCTTCGGGTTGACCCACGACGGTTTGCGGAAAGCCAGGATTATGAACGGCAGTATCACAAACAGGGCTACGCCTCCGAAAAGAACGGCATACCATACGGTCTTCGAGCCCATTGCAATCTGATCCGGAGGAAGGAAGCTGAGCACGAATGCCAGAAGCGAGCCGAGAAATCCGACGCCGGCAACAATCCACAGCAGCAGGTTCCCTTTGGAACCTATGCGGAAGGTGCGTCTGGCATTTTTCATCGAATAGCGCAGGCGGATCACTGAGGCGAACATCAGCAGGTAGGCGATGAGATAAAGGAGCACGGTGAGCTGCGAGAGTATCTGATAGAAACTCTGTACGGAGGGCATCACGATGAACAGCAGCGACAGCAGCGTGACGGCTCCGCCCTGGATGAGAAGTATGTTCTTCTGGACGCCTGCCTTGTTGGTCTTCTGGAAGAACGGAGGCAGATAGCCGGCCTGTCCGACGGCGAACACGCCTTTCGACGGGCCTGCGACCCAGGTAAGGACACCTGCCAGCACACCCATGGCGAGTGCTATTGCGATGATCGGGGTGAACCAGTTCATGTGGAATGACTGGAAATAGCTGTCGAATCCTACGAGAAGGCTCTGTACGAGATTGATGTCTTTCGAAGGAATTATTACGCCGAGCGCATACGTGCCGAGTACGAATATCAGAACCGTTACAAGTGCTCCTCCGAATACCGCTTTAGGGTAGTTGACGGTAGGATTCTTAATGTCGCGTACGTGGACGCCCGACATTTCCATACCGGCATAAAAAAGGAATATGGAGGCTGCGAGCACAATGTTGTCGAAGTTGGAAAAGTCGGGGAAGAAATCACCGTGGAAGTCCATCTGCGAGTGGCCGCCTGTGGCCAGATATACCACGCCGCATACCACAAGTATGCCTGAGGGAATGATGGTGCCGACCATACCTCCGATTTTAGAGATTTTACCTACCCAGTCGAGTCCCTTCATTGAAATGAGGGTGGCAATCCAGTAGATGGCGAGCACAACTACGAGGGTATAGAATTTATTCGCTGCCAGATGGGAGTCGGCGACGTGATCCATGCCTATGAATGCAAGCGACACGGCGCCGAAAGTAAGCACGGTAGGGAACCAGATGGTGCTTTCTACCCATTGCAGCCATATGCCGAGAAATCCGAGTTTGCTGCCGAACGCCTCACCTATCCAGCGGAACATACCGCCCTGCTGATAGGGGAAGAGGGAAGCGAGTTCCGCTGCGACGAGCGAAACAGGGATAAGGAAAACGAGAGCGGCGAAAAGATAATAGAATGCCGAACTCATGCCATATTCGGCTTCGGCAGGGAGCCCTCGTAAGGAAACTACGGCCACGATGTTCATTATCATCAGGGTGCCGACTCCCAACTTTGCTGCCGATTTTACGGTAGCTTTAGCGGAGGATGTAGGTTTTGTAGCCATAATGAATTGTTTTTTCAAATGTTTTCTAAACTGTTTTTAAGCAACCTCTAAGTCAGAGATGGTGACTCTGTCGCCGTTCATGATGCCGAGCCGCAGTATCTGTGCGAATTCTTTTACTGCGGCCTGTGCCTTTACCGAGTTTCCGGCATCGTCGAGCGGCGGAGCGAAAGCGGCTATTCCAAGCACACCCGGTATTACGCCGAGCACGCCTCCGCCCACACCGCTTTTAGCCGGTACCCCGGAGGTGTAGAGCCAGTCGCCGGAATGCTGGTAGAATCCGACAGTTGCAATGAGAGTGGTGATTTTCGGCGCGATTGCCGGGTCGAACACTGTTTTGCGGGTTACAGGACTGATGCCTCCGCAGGCAATAGTGGCCGCCATTACGGCGAGCTGTTCCGAGGTTATGCCGAGGGAGCACTGGCGGGTATAGAGGTCGAGGCTCATTTCGGGGTCATCGTAGATGCGGTTGTAGTTTTTGAGCAGCCACGCTATCGCTCTGTTGTTGAAATTGGTGGCGCTTTCGCTGCGGTAAAGCTCGTCGATGAGTACCGGCGCCGAGCCGCAGAGGTCGGTGATGTTGTCGGTTATGGCTTTCCATTTGGCGTCGGAATTTCCCTTTGGGTTGATCATTGAGCAGGCCGATATGGCGCCGGCGTTGACAAGGGGGGTGGACGGGTGGTCGTTCTCGAGAAGTATGGCGAAGATGGAGTTGAACGGAAGTCCGGTAGCATCGGCGCCGATGGCCTGCAGCACGCCTTCAGGGGTATGCTGGCGCATGGCCAATATGGCAGTCGGTACTTTCGACACGGATTCTATTCCGAAACGGTAGGTTGTGTCGCCGAAGTTGAAAGCCGTGCCGTCGGGCAGCATCACGCTCAGCCCGAAAAGCGAGGAGTCGATATTGGCCAGATACGGTATGTAGTCGGCATTTTTCCCTCCTGATATTCCGGAAGCGTGGTTGTAGGCCTGCAAGGCGGCTTCTTTTATCTGTTGGCGCGTGAGTATGATATCCATAATATAATTTATTAAAAAAATCCGACAGCCGGCGCCCGACCGTAGTCAACGGTGGCCGCCGGCCGTCGGGTAATTATGTAAGGGGATTGTCGGTGGTGCAGACTTGGCTGTGTTGCCGACGGAGTGTTGAGCCGGTATCCCCCGTTTCAACCGGTTTATTTGCCGGTGTGGTTGAATGTCTTTGCTACGAGAGGCACGTTTTTCTCCATAGAGATACGTGTGGGAGTCGGGTATTCGAGGGCGTTGAGTTCTGCAACGGCGAAGCGGATGTCGTTGAGGAGCTGGTCGGCCATGTCGCGGCTGAAGCCCTGCTTGCAGAGTACACGCATCACTACGATATTCTCGATATTGGCCGGGAGAGTGTAGGCCGGAACCATCCATCCCTTCTGAGCGAGTTTGTCCTGAAGGTCGAAAAGGGTCCATTTCGCAGCCTTCTGCACTTCAGGCTTCATGAGCCAGGTGAAGATGGGGTTGGGGACATCCGGCGAATAGGGCTGGAATTCAGGCATTGCGGATACCTGGGCGTGGAGATATTTGGCAACCGAGAGCGAGTTGAACTGAATGTTCTTGTAGCCTTCGAATCCGAGACGTATGAACTGATAGTACTGACCGAGAATCTGGGCTGCAGGACGGGAGAAGTTGAGGCCGACCTGGCTGATTTCCGCGCCGAGGTAATTGACGCTGAACGACATTACGTCGGGCAGATATTTCTTGTCTTTCCATACCACCCATCCGAGGCCGGGATAAACGAGGCCGAATTTATGGCCGGATGTACTGATTGACAATACCCATTTGAGTCGGAAGTCCCATTTTACCTCCGGGAACAGGAACGGCAGGATGAAGCCGCCTGTAGCTGCGTCGACGTGGATAGGAATGTCGTATCCGGTCTTTGCATTATATTCATCGAGAGCTTTGTCGAGAGCTTCAACGTCGTCGTTCAGGCCGGTCCATGTCACACCCTGGATAGGCACGATACAGATCGTGTTTTCGTCGCACATCTTCAGTGCTTCTTCCGGATCGAGGGTGGTTTTCTCCAGAGTCAGGGGCACGGTACGCATCTCGATCTGCCAGAGCTGGGCGAATTTTTCCCATACTACCTGATAACCGGTAGAAATCACGAAATTAGGCTTGTCGAAGGGTTTGCCCTCTTTCTGCCGGCGTTCACGCCATCGTATCCAGGCTGCGATACCGCCGAGCATACAGGCTTCTGACGAGCCGATTGCCAGGGCTCCGGTTTTCCATTTGGAAGTCTCCGGAGTATTCCAGAGATTGGCGATGATATTGATACACTTTCCGTTCATTACGGCAACACGCGGGTACTCCGTCTCATCGATATAATTGATGTTGATGGCCTCGTTCATGAGCCGGGTGGCGTATTCGTCCATGTAGGTGGTTACGAAAGTGGCGAGGTTCAGCCTGGGCTGGGTCTGGGCGAAGGTTTCGTCTTTTACCATCTGATAGGCGATTTCAGGAGTAGTGGGGCCGGCGGGGATGCGGTCAACGGGGGCTGCCTGAAGCATGGCGTCGGAACCGAAAACGTCGGTCTTGGCATCGCCATTGCGGAAATTGGGATCAAGATTCTGGTCGAGCATAATAAATTTATGTTAGGTTTTAAAATAAATAATTTTCAGGCAGATAAATAAAATGCATTTTCCCGTGGAGAGCTACAGTTATTTAAGTCCTGTTTTCTGAGTTATAACATTGCCGATGAAGTAAAAGTTTATGGAACCTTACAAAAAAGAATTATTGCCGGACATTCTCTTATATAATGGTTTTACCTATATGGTGAGGGAACAAAACCGACGCCGCATTGTTGAGTTTCTATAAGACTGTTTATTTGAAAATATATATCTGTTTGTCTGAAATGGATTGGATAGTAAATACATTGCGCGATAATCCGTCGCTTGCCGTGTTCCTGACTCTTGGAATCGGCTTTTTCATAGGACAGCTGAAGTTTAAGTCGTTCTCGCTGGGAACGGTGACTTCCGTGCTGCTGGTAGGTGTGGTTGTAGGACAGCTCGACATACCGGTTCCGGGCCCAATGAAGGATGTGTTTTTCCTGCTGTTCCTTTTTGCGATAGGCTATAGCGTCGGCCCGCAGTTTTTCCATGCGCTCAAGGGCGACGGACTCAAGCAGGTGCTGTTTGCGGTGGTAGTATGCGTGCTGTGTCTGCTTTCAACATGGGGAGTGGCGCTTTGCATGGGATACAATATCGGTGAGGCGGTAGGCCTCCTTGCGGGTTCGCAGACAATGTCGGGGGTGATCGGTGTAGGTACGGACACTATTAATTCTCTTGAAATATCCGATGCGGAGAAGCAGAAAATGATTGAGATGATACCGGTGTGCTACGCAGTTACCTACGTGTTCGGTACCATCGGCTCGGCCTATATCCTGGCAAATCTCGGGCCGTGGCTTCTCGGAGGCCTTAAAAAGGTGAAGGCTGAGACTGCTGAACTTGAAAAGACTCTCAACTATGGATCAGCCACGACCGATCCTAATTATATAAAGGCGCAACGTCCGGTTGTGTTCCGTGTCTACAAAGTGACGGACGCCTTTTTCTCCACGCCGCGCAGTGTGGATGAGGCTGAAGAGTATTTTACGCAGAAAGGGAGAACCATATATCTTGAACGAGTGCGCACTTCTTCAGACGGGAAAATCTACGATATAGCTCCCGGACTTGACATTAAAATATCCGAGGGCGACGAAATCGTGCTCAGCGGACGCCGTGAGTTCATAATCGGCGATGAGAGCTGGATCGGGCCGGAAGTTGAGGATTCCGCACTGGCTGATTTCATGGCCGAGGACATCGACGTAACCGTCGCTTCGAAGAGACTGGCCGGCATCACTGTCGATGAACTCCGCAGGCAGAAATATATGTATGGTGTGGCAATAAAGGGCATAAGCCGCGGAGGAGTGGCGATACCGGTGCTCGCTCAGGTAAAGATACGGCGCGGTGACGTGATATCCGTTGTCGGGCTTGAGCGGGAAGTCAACGCGGCTGCCAAAGAAATAGGCTACGCCGACCGCCGGACTACGAAAACAGACCTCGTGTTCGTAGGCCTTGGAATATTCATCGGCGGACTGCTCGGGTCGCTGGCCATACACATAGGGAAAATCCCGCTGAGCCTGAGCGTCAGCGGCGGGGCGCTTATAGCAGGCCTCGTGCTCGGATGGCTTCGCTCCAAGCATCCTACTTTCGGCCGTCTGCCGAATTCAGCAGTGTGGCTTATGGACAATCTTGGTCTTAATATGTTTATCGCCGTGATCGGCATTTCCTCAGGGCCATCGTTTATTACGGGACTGAAAGAAGTCGGCCTCATACTTTTCCTGATGGGTGTGGTGGCCACCTCAATGCCCCTCATACTCGGCATGTTGATCGGGCGCCATATATTCAAATTCCCGTCGGCCATAACACTTGGCTGCTGTGCGGGAAGCCGCACGACCACGGCCTCGCTTGGAGCCGTGCAGGATGCGATCGGCAGCTCCATACCTGCAATGGGGTATACCGTTACCTACGCCATTGGCAACACGCTGCTCATATTGTGGGGCGTAGTGATTGTGCTGATGATGAGTTGATGACAATCCAAATTATTAACTATTAAAATATTAATATTGTGTTAAATACTGATTTTAAATTCGGGGAGGTTTTCCCGCTCGCCTCTCAGGTGGAGAAATGCGACGACAAGGTTGAATTCCAGAACATAATGAACAACGGCAACGGGGGTGTAGTGCTTCTCGCGTTTAAGGCGGGACTCAACCTGGCAAAACACCTCGCTCCCGCCGAGGTGATGGTATATGCCCTTGAAGGGGAAGTGATTTTTACTATGAACGATCGTCCGCTCCGCCTTCTTCAGGGAGACTTTCTGCTTATGGGCGACGGTGTGCCTCATTCGGTTCATGCAGTAACCGATGCGAAGATTATGTTGGTAAAAATCAAACACGACTGAGTTATGGAAAATCCGGGAATGTTCTGCTATCAGTGTCAGGAAACTGCACGAGGCACAGGATGCGAGATAAGAGGCGTATGCGGCAAGCAGCCTGAAACGTCGGCCCGCATGGATCTGCTGCTGTATGCCGTAAGAGGCGTGGCCCTGATCAATCGTGCTCTGCGGGAAAAGGGCGAACCGTCGCGCGAGGCAAGCCATCTGATAATTGACGCTCTTTTCACTACAATCACGAATGCCAATTTCGACAATCCGTCGCTCGACGACTACATCCGCCGTGCATTCAAGGTCAAAAATCTGCTTGCCGGCACGGCGAAGAAACAGGGGATAGAACTTCCCGGTCTCCCGGAGGTGGAATTTTATGCCAGCCCCGAAGAAGCGAAGAAATACGAGTCGGTAACCGGTGTCCTTTCTGAGAAAAATGCCGATATCCGAGGCTTGAAACAGCTCGCCGTATACGGTTGCAAAGGTATGTCGGCCTACGCACGGCATGCAGCTAATCTCGGATTCGAGGATGAGGACGTGTATGCGATAATTGAGAACGCAATGGCAGAGACCGCACGCCCCGATGCAAGCGCCGACGAGCTGTTCTCGCTTGTGCTGAACGTAGGAGAAGGCGGCGTGAAGGTAATGGCTCTGCTCGACAGAGCGAATACCGAGAGCTACGGCAATCCCGAAATTACGAAAGTCGACATAGGGGTGCGGAACCGCCCCGGAATCCTCATAAGCGGTCATGACCTCAAGGATCTTGAAGAATTGCTGGAGCAGTCGGCGGGCAAAGGAGTCGACGTCTATACTCACTCAGAAATGCTTCCGGCTCAATATTATCCTGCTTTCAGGAAATATCCCCATTTCGCCGGCAATTACGGCAATGCGTGGTGGCGGCAGACCGAGGAGTTCGAAACTTTCAACGGCGTGTTCCTCTTCACCTCTAACTGTATCGTGCCGCCGCGTAAAAACTGCACGTATCTCGACCGTGTATACACAACCGGAGTGGTCGGAATGCCCGGCACTCACCATATAGAGGAGGGGCGCGACGGCAACCCCAAAGATTTCACCGAACTCATAGCCCGTGCGCAGAAATGTCCGCCGCCCACGGAAATAGAGCACGGCGAAATCGTGGGCGGCTTTGCCCACCATCAGGTGCTGGAACTGGCTCCGAAGATCATCGATCTCATCAAGCGCGGGAAAATCCGCAAGTTTGTAGTAATGGCAGGATGCGACGGTCGTTTCCCCTCGCGTGACTATTACACTAAGTTTGCCGAGGCTCTTCCGGAAGACTGCGTCATACTGACGGCGGGATGTGCGAAATACCGTTACAACAAGCTTCCGCTGGGCGACATAGAGGGCGTTCCGCGTGTTCTCGATGCCGGGCAATGCAACGATTCGTATTCGCTCGTGAGAATAGCGCTCGCGTTGCGCGACGCCCTCGGGCTGAAGGATGTCAACGACCTGCCGATAGTCTATAATATCGCCTGGTATGAGCAGAAGGCAGTAATCGTGTTGCTCGCGCTGCTTGCGCTCGGGGTGAAAAACATCCACACGGGGCCAACCCTCCCGGCGTTTTTCACACCTGATATTCTGAAAGTGCTTCAGGAGAAATTCAACATCGGTACAATATCGACCGTAGAAAACGACATCGCCACAATGATAAGCTGAAAACCATTGCGCTTAGAGGTTGTTTTAAACGATCTCTTATCGTTCGCAAGCAAAGTAGATGAGCATTTCAGCTCATTCTATTACAGATAAAAATCCTGTAATTCGGAGAATTGCAGGATTTTTATCTCCTCCTGTTAAGTCCGGGGGTGTTTTAGACAATTTTATGACTGATTGTTAAGATCTAAATCCGGCTTCATGGCTATTCAGACTTTATTCCGGCGACTTTTGGAAATAGGCAATGAGCCTGTCAATACCTTTCTTATGTTTGGATGGATTTTCGGATTTCAGCTTTTCGATATTCTGTAGTTTCCAGCTTACTGAGGGGTAGTTGCTCAAATCTCCGGCGCAGCATTTACTCCAATCAGGATTGCCTTCCTCAAATGAAATGAGAAATGCTTTATCATTATCTGTCAATCCTTGATTTACTACTTCAATCAGATTTAATCTCGCTTTTTGATAATTATCATAATTGAATGGTTCATCGGTCATTCCCTCAAACTGATTGTCGAGAGCCTCCCGCTGGTCAATCGGATTTGGATTTAAGGATTCAATGATTGGCTTGTCGCTTCCAAGAAGGCTGAGCATAAAGCCATTCTTGACTGCTCCGAAACCGTCAGATGTTATGCCTCTGCAATCGAACAGGTCCCGAGGATGTTGGCGACTGAGTGCTGCTGCAATCTTTCCACCATAAAGCTGACTCCATGACACGATATTGGCAAAGCAACTCAACCCGAATTCCGCTTTTGCCTTTTCGCAAAGCTGTATTTTCTCGGTATTGCCTAAAATGCCTCTTTTGGTTCCGTTGACCTCAATCTTAATTGTGGTTCCGTCTTTGGTACACTGTAATTTCCATACATCCGGCTTATGGATGATGCGCATCCCGGGGACAGCCTTCTCTATTGCGGTTTTCAGTGCCGACAGACTCGAGTTGATGTTTGCAAGACTCGTATTCCGGTCTTCCAGCGGTATGTAAGTGATATCAATGTCGACGGAATACCTCGGAAGGTTCCTGTGGAAAAGATTTATAGCAGTTCCACCATGTACGGCGAAATCCCTTATCTTGAAAACAAGCGGCATCACTCTGATAAGGAGTGCGACCTGTCGGCGGTATATGTCATTCATAATCACTTAATTCTTTAGGGACGGTAATGCGATACTTGGAAATGTAAACCCCATTGTCAACGAGCTGAAGTTTGGAAGCCGTCAGACCGAATTTATCCATGTCGAGCATATCAAACCAATAGTGTCCGGCTTTCTCGGCCATATATAGAAACATTCTTTTTATCCGCTGGCTCGATGTGTTTTCAAGCGCGGTCTGTACTTTGTAAGGATCAAGTGATGTCAGTTGCTCCATTATATAATATAGATCCATATAATTATAGTGATCCGGCACGAGATGCAGACATTCCAGAAATGCTTGCTCCGGCGATGATAATATTAAGGAGAGCCCGTTTCTGTCAAGGGATTGGGTTGCAGGATTCTTAAAGATACTCGTATGAAACGGCACTATCGTCATGTCAAATTTTTCACTCCTGACCCAATCATCGGTACTACTATTCTTAAAAGCGACCATGAGCCGAGGTTTACCCATCGGCACGTAATGATTGAATCCGAAAAGTTCGAGGGCGGAATGTGCTGCTATCCGCGCTTTGTTTTCAGTCTGATGAATGTAGCTGTAAACGGCAGCCAACGCTGAAAGACTGTCATTCTTTCTATACATTACGCCACGCGACAACCCTTCGAGCCATCCTGAATCCCGGTATTTCTTTATGAGTTGAGCAGAGTAGCCCTCTTTCCGAAGCCAAGCGGCAAACAAAAGTCCGCCGGGAACAGCTTCGGTAAAAAGTTGGTTGATTTTTGATGTCATTGCTATACTTATGGTTGATTGTATACTTAAAATATCAACCACAAAATTAATAAAAAAGTTTGCCCCGACAAACTATTGATTAGATAATAATAGTAGCTAATATACTTATTGTGTATTATAGATGGAAAAATTCAACTCATATTACTCTAAATTTTGGATCAGCTGCAAAACCCGGTTGAAATGTTAAAAATTCGCGCACCTTGGCTGACGCCGGTTTCGAGGCTTCGCGCCCTCCGGGGCTCGCCTCGAGTATGTGGGGGTGGCGGTCTGCCCCACGGCTCCGCTTCGCTCCGCGGTGGGTTAAAGAGACATCGCCCTTCCAGGGCTTTAAGGATATTTTAACAACCGTCTTTTTACATTGACCCTAAATTTTCTGTCCGGAATCGGATCCTCAGGCAGCAGGGATATGACATTAAGAAACCGCGCAATATCAGCATATTGCGCGGTTTTTTGCGAGCAAAGCGGCCAAAGGCCGATAAGTCTTGATTTTGTCTTGTGTCGTCCGGAAAGTGTCCGGAACACTTAGTGGAGCTGGAGGGATTTGAACCCTCGTCCAAACGTGGAATTGATGAGCTTTCTACATGCTTAGTTTCCAGTTGGTTTTCGTGGCGCGACAGGCAGGAAACAACCAATCGTGTCCTTATCCTCTAAGAATTCGGCGCTTCGCGAGGCTTTCGGCGCTATATTCCCGATTTTACTGCACCACCATATCGATTAGTCTCGGAAAAACGACTTTCGGGTGATGTCTCGTTTCCGCAACTGTTGCGGAAATAAAGCTAATCTACTGTTCTTCGATTAAGCAGCGAGAGCGTAGTTGTTTTCGCCATTTGAATTTTTGATGTCCCAGATTAAAGAGCGTAGGCATCGTTGCTCTGCATGCTTACCGACCACTTCTACACGCTGTCAAAACCGGTCAGCCCCGTGGTTGATAGGAAATACAAAGTTAATGCATAAAGCTGCATATGACAAATTCTTTAACAGTATTTAACTCAAATGTTTTTTGACTTGGAACGACAGCGGATTTATGTTATCTTTGCGGTGGCGGGGGACTACTGCTTTCCCCGGCATAATTTCACAAACTTTTCTAATACCCTGATATATGCGATATTTATTGAAATATTTGTTGGCGGCCGTAGTCCTTACGGCTTCGGCAGTGGCTTCGGCGGCTCCGCTGTGGATGGATTTCTCCAATCCGGGAGGGGCGGAGGTGCGCATCAAAGGCAAAAGCAAGTCGCCGGTGCTCACGACGGCCGCAGAGGAGCTGCGCGCTAATTTTAACCGTCCGGTTTGCATAGATCTGCGCGGTGACCGCAAGCTCGGTCGCGATGGCTTTACGATTGTCTCCGACGGCAAAACGGGCGGCTACATAATCACCGCCCATGCTCCTGAGGGCGCTCTTTACGGCGCATACGCGCTGATGATGCGCAGCGAAGGCTGGATGCCTGACCCGGTTTTCACGTCCGTACCGGCCTACGATCTCCGCATCCTGAACCATTGGGACAATCTTGACGGGACGGTGGAACGCGGATATGCCGGGCGCAGCCTCTGGAAGTGGGACGAACTTCCGGCGAAGGTGTCGCCCCGCTATGCCGAGTATGCCCGTGCGTGCAGTTCGGTAGGCATAAATGCCGCCGTGCTCAACAATGTAAACGCCTCGTCGCAAATCCTTTCCGCCGAATATCTGGCCAAGGTAGCCGCGATTGCCGACGTTTTGCGCCGGTACGGTATAACCACCTGGCTGTCGGTCAATTTCGCGTCGCCCGTGCAGCTCGACTCGCTTCCGACCGCCGACCCGCTCGACCCCGCCGTGGAGAGCTGGTGGAAACGGAAAGCGGATGAAATCTACAGGCTGATTCCCGATTTCGGAGGATTTCTCGTGAAAGCGAATTCCGAGGGGCAGCCCGGCCCGATGGATTACGGCCGGACGCATGCCGACGGGGCCAACATGCTGGCGCGGGCGCTCAAGCCTCACAAAGGGCGGGTGCTCTGGCGTGCATTCGTCTATTCGCCGCTCGACGAGGATCGTGCCAAGCAGGCGTATCTCGAATTCAAACCGCTCGACGGTAAATTCGATTCCAACGTGGTGCTTCAGATTAAAAACGGGCCTATTGATTTCCAGCCCCGCGAGCCTTACAGTCCGCTTTTCGGCGCCACACCCGCCACTCCCCAGATGGTTGAGTTCCAGGCAACGCAGGAATATCTCGGCCATGCCAACCACCTTGCGTTTCTCGCTCCTATGTGGACAGAGTTCTTCAGCTACGTGAAACCCGAAAGCCTCGTGGCAGCCTCGGCGGTAGCCAACGTGGGTGATTCGGACTGCCTCACGGGCAATCCGATGGCGCAGGCCAACTGGTATGCGTTCGGACGCCTGGCGTGGGATCCTACGCTCGATCCTTCAGAGATTGCCGATGAATGGCTGCGGCTGTCGGTCTACAGACCTGGCGCGAAGCCCGATGAGGCAGTCCACACGTCCCTGCGCGATATGATGACTCAGAGCCGCGAGGCTGTAGTTGACTACATGATGCCTCTCGGGCTGCACCATATCTTTGCTTTCGGCCACCATTATGGTCCCGAACCATGGTGCGACGTGCCCGGCGCCCGAAAAGACTGGCTTCCGGCCTACTACCACCGCGCCGACTCGCTCGGCCTGGGGTTCGACCGCTCGCCGTCGGGCTCAGGCGCCACCGGCCAATATCCTGAGCCGCTGCGCTCGCAGCTTGCCGACATCAATACGTGTCCTGAAGAATTCATTCTATGGTTCCACCATGTGCCCTGGGACTTCCGCATGAAATCGGGCCGCACGATGTGGGCCGAACTCTGCCATGCCTACAGCCGCGGCGTGGATAAAGCGGCAGATTTTCAGCGAGTATGGGATATGGCGCAGCCGGAGCTCAAGCCGGAACTTTATGCCGATGTCCGTTCCCGCCTCATCACTCAGATGCGCGACGCCCGATGGTGGCGCGACGCCTGTCTGCTTTATTTCCAGCAGTTCTCGCGACAGCCGATACCGCTCGAACTCGAACGTCCTGTCCACGAACTCGACGAGATGGAACGGGTAAATCTCGGCATCTCCAATTTCGAGTCGCCGTCGCCTCAGCTGCTCAACAGCGTGCGGTAAAATCACATGACAAGTTCTGCAAGCAGCCGCTCGAACGTGGCGTCGGGGTCGGCTGTCAGACCGGGATGCGGCCGCGAGGTCTGAACCGACGCGCTTCTCACCGCCGTGAGCCAGCGGAACCGCTCGTGTGGCTCAAGAGAGCCTATCACCTCCGACTTCCCCGAAGCAATCTGTCGGAACGACTCCAGCTGACGTTTAAGCAGTTCGATGTCGGCCTCCGGAAACAGCGCGAGAATTCTGGCTGCATCGGCGTGGATTGCGGCGCGCACCCATTTGCGGCACTTGCACATCATTACCAGTCCGACGTTGACAAACTCTCCCCGTTCGGCGCAGGGGAGGAACCTGATCAGGGCATATTCGTAGGCAAGAAGCTCAGCCGAGCTGTTTTCGGACTGCGATGGCATGGTCGGTAAAGATTTTAGAGTTTGCAAGACGTGTCTTCATGAATTCGCGATACACTTCGCGGCGCTCCTGAGGTGTGATGCCGGATCCTTCCTCCGTGAGCCATTCCTCCGGAATCAGCGACACAATTCGGTCGATTGCCCCGGGGGTGATTGTGCGCCGCATATAGTCATCGGCCTCGTAGAGCCTTGAGGCCTGAGGCAGAAGCGCGTGATCCTTTACGTAGGGAAACGGCGACAGTGCCGCTTTTTCCCATCCGGTCCAGTTGTGGTGAAAGTAGAGCGACGAACCGTGGTCGATGAGCCATAAAGCGCCGTCCCAGAGCAGCATGTTGGTATTGCGGGCGGTACGGTCAACATTAGTGAGAAATGCGTCGAGCCATACTATCCGCGAAGCCGTTACGGGGTCGGTGCGGTTCACGGCAACATCCCACGTCATCGAGCCGCCCAGATAGTGCAGTCCGAGGTTCAGTCCGGTGCTCGCGTGCAGAAGATCCTGAATTTCCTCGTCGGGTTCGGTGCGGCCGAAACTCTCGTCGAGATTCAGAAACACCAGTTCGGGCACACGCAGTCCGGCGGCGCGGGCGATCTCGCCGCCGATAAGTTCTGAGATAACAGCTTTGGAGCCGTGTCCGCCGCCGCGGAATTTCACCACGTACCTGAATCCGTCGTCGGCCTCCGCGAGAGCCGGGAGCGAGCCACCCTCGCGCAGAGGTTCTATGTAGCGTATAATATTCTGCCGCCGCAGTGTATTTCTGTTATCCATAATCAATGCATTTTATGACTTAAAAACAACCGGTCGGCGTTTTGTTCAGTGCGCTGAAGGCTGATTCCGTGTTTTGCGGCGATTTCCGCAGGAGAAAGCTGTGATTCGTCGGTCTCGAGAAGAAGTCTCTCCGCCGGGATTTCGGCGAGTGCCGCGGGGTTGAAATGCTCTCCCGCCGAGATATAAAATCCGTGGCGCACGAGTTCGCGGGCCAATTGCGGCTTTCCCCGGAATCCGTGGATAATCCACGCCATTTCAGGACGCCGTGTATTTTTCAGGGCAATGAGATCCGGGAAACAACCTACGGCATGAAGTATCAATGGTTTGCGCAGACTTTCGCTGAGGTTGATATGGCGCTCAAGCAGAGCGAGCTGCGATTCACGCGAGGCGCCGCGGCGGTTGTCGAATCCCGCCTCGCCTATAGCCACTACCCTCGGGTCGGCTGCCATCAGCACGAACCGCTGCAGATCAGCGCCGGTAAAAGAGCCGCTGCGCCAGGGGTGGATGCCTGCGGAATACAGAAAGTTCTCTTCGGGAGTGAAATCGTCGCCCGCCGAAGGGTCGAGGCTTGCAATCGCACCGGGGGCGGGAATATGGGTGTGGATGTCGGTTATCATGGCACCGGGTCGTAGCCGCTTCCTCCCCAGGGGTGACAGCGCAGTATTCGTTTGATTGCCAGCCACGAACCGCGGAATATGCCGTGCTTCAGAATCGCCTCCATGGCGTAGGCGCTGCAGGTGGGGGTGAAGCGGCAGACCGGCGGAAACAGCGGCGATATGCAGGCTCTGTAAAAGCGTATGGGAAGCACCAGCGCCCGGCGCGCCAGATTACTGATTCTCTGCATTTTCTTCGGAGAGCGTTAGCGTGATTTTCTGCAGAAGTTTCTCTACGGCGCGCTCCGCCGCACGGTAGTCGAGCAACTCGGCCGCCACGTAGACAAACACAATGTCGACGCGCAGATCCGATGGAATAAGATGGCGGTTAAGCCGGTAGGCCTCGCGGATGCGGCGGCGCATTTTTACTCTGTCAACGGCGTGGCGCAGCCGTTTTTTAGGCACGGAGATGAGGAATTGCGGGCAATCCGCATGCCGCGTGGCATTGAGGCGGTAGACCGCTCTGAGGGGATATGCAAGTACGCTTTTTGTGCCCTCGGCTGTCCGGCTGAACAGACGTCCCACGGCTATTTCGCCGCGCAGTTTTTCTTTTTTGTAAAGCCTGAACGACATTTTCGTGACGGGGAGGGGCAGGGGGATTGGGGGGCTTATTCAGCCTTGGCGGAATCCTCTTTGAGGTAATTGTCGAGGGCGGCGGTCATGGAGGGAGCCTTTACGGTAGGGGCTTCCATGTCGAGGCGGAGACCGGCGTTGCGCACTGCCTGGGCGGTGGTTGCGCCGAAGCAGCCTATGCGAATGTCGTTCTGCTGAAAGTCGGGGAAATTCTTCATCAGCGAGTCGATTCCCGAAGGGCTGAAAAACAGCAGCATGTCGTAGTCGAACTTTTCGTCGGGACGGAAATCGTTGGATACGGTTCGGTACATCACGGCTTTGGTGTAGTCTATGCCGTTCTTGTCGAGAATGCTGGTGTCTTCTTTGTGCACGTCGCTTACGGCAAAAAGGAATTTCTCCTTCTTGTGCTTGATGAGCGAGGGGAGCATGTCGTCGAGCTTTCCGTTGTTGCCGTGGAAAATTTTGCGCTTACGGTATACGATATATTTCTGGAGATAGAGAGCGATAGACTCGGTGGTGCAGAAATATTTCATTGTATCGGGAATGCTGACACGCATTTCCTCGCAGAGGCGGAAGAAGTGGTCAATCGCCGTGCGGGCCGTGAAAATTATGGCCGTATAGTCTGAAATCGAAATCTTAGACTGACGGAATTCTTTTGCCGACAGTCCTTCCACCTTTATAAAAGGCCGGAATTCAATTTCTACGCCATATTTTTCAGCGATATCATAGTAGGGAGATTTTCCTGAAGAAGGCTTGGGCTGCGATACCAGAACTTTTTTTACTTTCACGCTCGTCGTTTTATTATAATGGTTGTAATTTTGCGATGAAGAAATAGACTCTGAACAGCAAAATAAGAGGTACTATTTCAAGGGTGCAAAGGTACAAAATAAAATAACTCAAAGAGCTAAATTTGTCGTAAAAAAGCCTAAAACCTTTGCAAATGAATATGATTCGCGCCGTAAAATACAAAAAAACAGAGATTCCGACCATTATCGCGGTCAGACCGGGATTAAACAGAAGGAGCAGCGACGGGATGGTGAGCGACAGACCCAGAAACGACTGCGAGGCGTTGAATCCTTTTATCCATAACCGGGATGTAACCTTGTCGGAAAACACGTAGCCGGTCAGGCGGTAGCTCCACGTCTGCAGCAGATAATAAAGTCCTGCCGCGGCCGACAACAGCAGTATGGCGGGGAAAATTCCTATCGAGGCCCACAGTGCGGCGCCCGTGCTCACGGAGTAAAGTATTATGCCTTCGCACAGACACACGAGGAGTGCCATCGACAACTGAACGCGGGTCTCGCTGAAGGTTTTGACGTCGAACACGTTCTCGCGCCGGCGCACTGACCAGAGATCCTGCGTGAAGTTTTTGATATAGGTGGAATAATGACTGAAATTCGTCGACAGCAGAACAAATACTAAAATCAGGAGGCAGATAACCCCCGAGTCGTAGCCGGGCAGGGTGGAACGCTCCTGCGGGGTCATTCCTTTGAGATAAGGGATGGTGCCTGCGGTCATGCGGGAGCTTTCCGCACCCGACCACGGGGCTTCGGCCTCATGGCACAGTGCGGTGTCCCACGGCATCATCGGAGTTTCCGCAGAGTGAGCCGCGGTGTCGGCGGCAATCAGTGTGTCGGCAGTTTCAATCGGCACTGTCGGAATGTTTAAGAGGTTGTTTAATAACAAATGTGAAGCCGGAGTGGAT
>ULUG01033026.1_pt1 | contig 63847 bp, 56 predicted proteins | sample 1958331 | NCBI WGS metagenome assembly ULUG01 (sample SAMEA4835755, study PRJEB28245) | human gut metagenome | biome: gut microbiome; material: fecal sample | place: Denmark | collected 2008
GCAGCCGCTCCCGCCGCAGCTGCTCCCGCCGCCCCCGCAGGCGCGTCTCTTGCCGCCGGCGAGCTCGTAAAGAGCCCCATGCCCGGCAACATTCTCAAGATAAACGTAACTCAGGGTCAGAAGGTCAGCGAGGGCGATGTGCTCCTCGTCCTTGAGGCCATGAAAATGGAAAACGAGATCGTCGCAACCAAGTCCGGCACCGTCGCTCAGATCGTCACGGCAAAGGGTGCAGTAGTCGAGACCGGTGCTCCTCTTGTTGTCATAGCATAAGGAGGTAACGGATGGACATTCTGGGTACTCTCCAAAAGCTTGCGATGGAATCCGGCTTTGCCGCGTTCTTCGTAACCGACGGCGGCTGGAAAAACCTCATTATGATTATCATTGCCTTTGTACTTCTGTACCTTGGCATAGTCAAAAAGTTCGAGCCCCTGCTGCTGTGCGGCATAGCCTTCGGCTGTCTGCTGACAAACCTCAGCTACTTCATCGGCCTGGGCGAGAACGCACTGTATCACCCCGAGCTGTGGGAGGCCTTCCTCGATGAGGCAAGCCCCTATTATCACAGCTACGGCCATGTGATGTCGAACGCCGGTCTGCTTGACTTCTTCTATATCGGCGTCAAGGCCGGCATATATCCCTCGCTTATCTTCCTCGGCGTCGGCGCCATGACCGACTTCGGCCCGCTGCTTGCCAATCCCAAGAGCCTGCTCATGGGCGCTTCGGCTCAGCTCGGCGTTTTCGTGGCCTTCCTCGGCGCTATCGCACTTGGCTTCACAGGTCCCGAGGGCGCATCCATCGGCATCATCGGCGGCGCCGACGGCCCGACCGCTATATTCCTGACGACGAAGCTTGCTCCGCATCTTTTAGGGCCTATCGCAATTGCGGCGTATTCCTACATGGCGCTCATACCTCTCATCCAGCCGCCTCTTATGAAGCTGTGCACGACAAAGGAGATGCGCGAGGTAAAGATGGAGCAGGCGCGCGAGGTCTCCAAGACCGAGAAGATCATCTTCCCCATCGTCGTTGCGACCTTCGTTATCCTCCTTCTGCCCTCGACCGCTCCGCTGATCGGCTGCCTGATGCTCGGCAACCTCTTCCGTGAGTGCGGCGTTACCGACCGTCTGTCGGATACCGCGCAGAATGCTCTGATGAACATAGTCACCATCTTCCTGGCCACCTCCGTCGGCGCGACGATGGTAGCTCAGAACTTCCTGAGCGGCGCAACGATCAAGATAATCATCCTCGGTCTGTGCGCCTTCGCCATCTCCACCATCGGCGGTCTGTTCGGCGGCGTCATCATGTACTATGCCTCCGGCAAGAAGATCAATCCCCTCATCGGCTCCGCGGGCGTTTCCGCAGTCCCCATGGCCGCACGCGTTTCCCAGGACGTCGGCAGAAAGTACAACAAGGCGAACTTCCTGCTCATGCACGCAATGGGTCCCAACGTCGCGGGCGTTATCGGCTCGGCAATCGCGGCAGGCTTCCTGCTTTCCGTATTCGGCGGCTGATAAAAGCATTTGCAAGGACATGCATTTTCGGATGCATGTCCTTTTTTACATGCTTTTTACTTACAGCGTGATAATTTTATCAATTAGCGATTGACAGCGCCGCAGCTGTGTTGTATAATGTGAAACGCTCGTTTTAAAACGTTCGTTTTCGATTGTTGAGAGGTGTTCAAATGCCCCCGAAGCCTAAATTCTCAAGAGAAGAAATAGTAGACGCCGCACTTGATATCGTCAGCCGCGAGGGTATCTCCGCTCTGACGGCGCGCGAGCTCGGCGAAAGACTCGGCAGCTCGCCGCGGCCGATATTCACGGTGTTTAAAAGCATGGACGAGGTCATGCAGGCCGTCAGAGACGAGGCCATGCGCCGCTATGACGCATACGTCGCCCGCGCAAAGGACTACTTCCCGGCCTTCAAGGCCATCGGCATATTCATGCTGCGCTTTGCCAAGGAGCAGCCGAAGCTGTTCAATCTTCTGTTCATGCAGGAAAATTCGCAGGCGCGCCGCTTTGACGATATCTTCGCCACACTGGGCGACACCGCAAGACTGAGTATCGACTTCGTCACGAGCGACTACGGTCTCACCGAGGAGGAGGCGCACTTTCTGTTCCAGTACGTCTGGACCTTTACCTACGGGCTCAGCGTCCAGTGCGCCACCGGCATGTGCGATTTTTCAGAGGATGAGCTCGTGAGCATGCTCGGCAACGAGTTCATGTCCATCATGGGCTTCATGAAGTCCGGCATACGAAACAATGTTATCACCACTCTGCGCCCGGTAAGGCGCGACGATCCCGAAGCGAAATTCGATCCATACAAAAACAGGATAAGGAGTAAAAAACAATGGAAGCGATTATAACCATTCTCATGTACGCGGTGATTTGCCTTTTTGTTGGCCTTGTGCTGTACTATGTCATCAAAAAAGCCGTAAAAGATGCAATACTCGAGGCAAAAAGCGCCGCAAAGAACGAATAGTTCGTCCGTTTAAGCCGGCCGCAACCGTGAGTTTACACATTTCAAGCCCGGCTTTATAGCCTGCAACCGCAAAAAATGCTACTGTTAGGACGTAAGCAAGCCTGACAGGAGGACATGAAAATGATATTGGCAGACAAGATAATAAACCTGCGCAAAAAAGCAGGCTGGTCACAGGATGAGCTCGCCGCTCAGCTTAACGTTACGCGCCAGTCCGTATCGAAATGGGAGGGCGCGCAGTCGGTCCCCGATCTGGAGCGCATCGTGAAGCTGAGCCGTATCTTCGGCGTAACGACCGACTATCTTTTAAAGGATGAGCTCGAGAGCGAGGAGCTTAACGCCGCCGAGCCCGAGAGCACGCTGCGCCGTGTGACGATGGAGGAGGCCTCGCGCTACCTTGCCATCCGCAGGGCCGACGCGCCTAAGATAGCTCTTGCAACGCTTCTGTGCGTTGTTTCGCCCGTTGTGCTCATACTGATGGCCTGCCTGTGCGAGTCCGGCTGCCTCGGCATAGGCGGGAACGCCGCCGCCGGCATCGGCCTGTGCGTGATGCTCTGCATCGCTGCCGCAGCCGTCGTGCTCTTTATCCGCACCGGCCACCGCGCCGCTGACTTCGAGTTTCTCGAAAAAGAGGCGTTTGAGACGGAATACGGCGTGGCGAGCATGGTAAGAGAGCGCAAAAAAGAGTTTTCCGGGCAGTATTCGCGCCTGTGCACCCTCGGCACGGTGCTTTGCATCCTCTCGCTGCTGCCGATCTTCGCAGCGCTTGCCCTTTCTCTGCCGGACGTATGGGCCGGTATAGGCGTGTGCCTGCTTCTGCTGCTCGTCGCGTTCGGCTGCTATGCCTTTGTTTACGGCGGTGTGTACAGCGCGGCGATGAATAAGCTCCTCGAGGAGGGCGACTACACACGCGAGAGCAAGAAAAAAAGCGCCGTTTTCGGTGCGGTGAGCACAGCCTACTGGCTCATAGTAACGGCAATATTCCTCTACTGCACCTTCGGCCCGAACGGAAACGGCCAGCCGGGCACGCTTTGGTATATCTGGGCCGTGGCCGGAGTCCTTTACGGCGCAATAGCGGCGTTCCGCGGAGTTATATTACGCTCAAGTAAGCGCTGATTAAATGCGTCAGATGGCTGGGCGAGAGAATTTGGGTTCTGATAACGGCACTTTTTCGCAGGAATACTTTGTGTATTTCAAGAAAATGTGACTAAATCAGGGCACAAATTATCCGTTCAGACGCTGACAGCCATTTATTCAGCACTTACTAAACAGAACAAAAAATAAGGAGTTTCTATGGAGCAGCATATAATCGAAATATCGCATCTTAATAAAGCCTTCGGCAGCGTCAGGGCCGTCAGCGACCTGTCCTTTCACGTCCGCCAGGGCGAGCTGTTTGCCTTCCTCGGCGTAAACGGCGCGGGCAAAAGCACGACCATCTCCATCATGTGCGGCCAATTAAAGGCCGACAGCGGCAGCGTGAAGATCTCCGGCCTTGACGCGGATAAGGATATTTCCGAGATAACGCGCAGGCTCGGCGTCGTGTTCCAGGGCAGTGTGCTGGATAAGCCGCTGTCGGTGCGCGATAATCTTGAAAGCCGCGCGGCGCTGTACGGCATAACGGGCAGGGCATTCGAGACGCGGCTGCACGAGCTTTCCGTGCTTTTAGATTTCTCGGAGCTGCTCGACCGCAGAGTCGGCAAGCTCTCCGGCGGTCAGCGACGCAGGATAGACATTGCCCGTGCGCTGCTGCACAGACCGGAGATACTTATCCTCGACGAGCCGACGACCGGCCTTGATCCGCAGACGCGAAGGCTTTTGTGGAGCGTCGTGCGCTCGCTGCGCGAGACGGAAAACATGACTGTTTTCCTCACGACGCACTACATGGAGGAGGCCGCCGACGCGGACTACGTTGTGATTTTGGACAGCGGACGCATCGCCGCAGAGGGTACGCCCTTAGCCCTCAAGAACAAATACACCGGCGACTACATAACCCTTTACGGCGTGAAGCCGAGCGCTCTTGACGCTCTGGGGCTCAAATACGAGGCTCTGCGCGGCGCATACCGCGTGTCAGTTCCGAACACCGCCGCCGCGACAAGGCTCATCACCGAGTATCCCGGGCTTTTTAACGATTTTGAGATCACCAAGGGCAAAATGGACGACGTTTTCCTTGCCGTAACGGGCAAGGCGCTCTCGGGAGGTGAGGAAAAATGAAAACGCTGCTTATCCTGACAAGGCGCAATGCAAAGCTCTTTTTCAAGGACAAGGGAATGTTCTTTTCCTCGCTGATAACCCCGGCCATACTGCTCGTGCTGTACGTAAGCTTTCTTTCAAGCATATACCGCGGAAGCTTCGTTTCCGCGCTGCCCTCGGGCTTTACGCTCTCCGAGAGCATCATCGACGGCGTCGTCGCGGGGCAGCTTGCCTCGTCGCTTCTGGCCGTCTGCTGCGTGACGATCGCCTTCTGCTCAAACCTTATCATGATACAGGACAAGGTCACGGGCTCCGTGCGCGACCTCACGGTAACGCCGGTAAAGCGCAGCGTGCTCGCCATGGGCTATTTCTCCGCGTCCGCCGCCGCCACACTCATCGTGTGTCTTATCACCTGCGGCCTCTGCTTTCTGTACACCTCAAGTCAGGGCTGGTATTTAAGCGGCGCGGACATTGCGCTGATCCTGCTTGACGTTTTGCTGCTGACGCTTTTCGGCACGGCGCTCTCCTCCTGCCTGCACTATTTTCTCACGACGCAGGGGCAGATGTCCGCCGTCGGCACGCTCGTGGGCGCGGGCTACGGCTTCATATGCGGAGCATACATGCCGATAGCAAACTTCCCCGACGGTCTGCAGAAGGTTTTGTCCTTCCTTCCCGGCACCTACGCCACGAGCCTTCTGCACAACCACTGGATGCGCGGTGCGCTCGGTGAAATGGGCGAAAGCGGCGTACCCGTGCAGGTGCTCGACGCAATACGCGACAGCATAGACTGCAACATATATTTCTTCGGAAAGGCCGTATCTCAGGGCGCGATGTATCTCATTCTTGCCGGCTCTGTCGTGCTTGTAACGGCAGTCTATGTTCTCATAAACATGCTGTGCCGGCCACGGTACGGAGACAGATAAACAATAAAGGAGGCAGAAACATGCTCGAAATTAAAGGACTTACAAAATGCTACGGCGAAAAGACGGCCGTGGACGATCTCAGCCTGCACATCGCGCCCGGAACGATCTACGGCTTTATAGGCCACAACGGTGCGGGCAAGACAACGACCCTCAAGGCCGCGGTCGGCATTCTCGACTTTGACAAGGGCGAGATACTTATTGACGGCAAGTCGATAAAGGACGATCCCATCGCCTGCAAGAGCGTGCTTGCCTACATCCCCGACAATCCCGACCTGTACGAGTACATGACGGGCATAAAGTACCTCAATTTCATCGCCGACATCTTCGGCGTGAGCCCCGAGGCTCGTAAGGAGCGCATCGAAAAATACGCCGGGCTCTTTGAGCTGACAAAGGATCTCGCTCAGCCCGTATCGGCCTATTCTCACGGCATGAAGCAGAAGCTTGCCATCATTTCCGCGTGGCTGCACTCGCCGAAGCTCATCATCATGGACGAGCCCTTCGTCGGTCTCGACCCGAAGGCAGCGCACATTCTAAAGGGCATGATGCGCGAGCTGTGCGACGAAGGCGGCGCTATCTTCTTCTCGACCCACGTTCTTGAGGTCGCCGAAAAGCTCTGCGACCAGGTCGCCATCATAAAGGGCGGCAAGCTCATCCGCTCGGGCACCATGGCCGAGGTCAAGGGCGACGACAGTCTTGAGGAAGTGTTCCTTGAGCTGGAGGATGAGTCATGCTGAAGATCCTTTTGAGAAAGCAGCTCTACGAGCTCAACAGCAGCTTTTTCTACGACCGCAAAAAGGGCAGGGTTCGCTCGAAGGGCACGAGCATACTGCTGATCGTGCTGTACGCGCTTTTGATGATCGTCATCATGGGCGGTATCTTCACGATGCTGTCTGTCATGCTGTGCGCCCCGTTTGTCGGCATGGGGCTCGACTGGCTGTATTTCGATATGATGACTCTCATAGCACTGTTTTTAGGTGTGTTCGGCGGCGTTTTCAACACCTATTCGAGCCTGTACAAGGCCAGGGACAACGATCTTATGCTCTCGCTGCCGATCCCGACGAGGTATGTCCTCATCTCGCGTCTTACGGGCGTTTACCTCATGGGACTTATGTTCAGCGCCGTCGTCATGCTGCCCGCCGTCATAGTATATTTCGTCGTCGCGCATCCGGCCGTCGAAGGCGTTGTCGGCAGTCTGCTGCTGACGGTGCTCGTGAGCGTATTTGTCTTTATTCTCTCCTGCCTTCTCGGCTGGGTGGTCGCGAAAATAAGCGTGCACCTCAAGAGCAAGTCGCTCATCATCGTCATCCTCTCGCTCGTGTTCTTCGGGCTTTACTACTTTGTCTGCTTTAACGCCTACGAGCTGCTTCAGGAGCTTATAGTTAACGCCCTCACCGTCGGTGAAAAGATCATGGACTCGGCCCATATCCTGTACATCATCGGCGATTGCGGCCGGGGCGGACTGCTTTCGATGCTGTATTTGACGCTCGCGGTCGTAATCCTCTTTATCATCACCTACCGCATTCTCGCGCACAGCTTTATCAGGATCGCAACGACCTCCGACAGGGTCGCAAGGCGCGAATACCGCGCACAGACGGCAAAAATGCGCAGCGCATCGTCCGCCCTGCTGCACCGTGAGTTCTCGCGTCTTCTCGCAAGCCCGACGTACATGCTCAACTGCGCCCTCGGCACTCCCATACTTATCATCGCCGGAGCGGTGCTGCTCATAAAGGGGCAGGACCTCGTTGCGCTCGCTGACATGCTCCCCTTCCCCGACGGTTTTCTCACCGTCATGATGGCCGTCGGCATATGCGTCATAGGCGCTATGAACGACCTCACGGCGCCCTCTATATCCCTTGAGGGCAAGAGCCTGTGGATAGCGCAGTCGCTGCCGGTAAGGCCGCAGGAGGTTTTGCATGCAAAGCTCAGGCTCCACATGCTGCTGACCGTTATCCCGGAGCTGTTCTGCTCTGCCTGTGTCTGCATCCTGCTGCGCCCCGACCTCGTGACCGGAGTCCTGTGTGTCATTTTGCCGCCGGTTTTCACGCTGTCCGTCGCTGCCTTCGGCCTCGTCGTAAATCTCAAAAAGCCGAACCTCAGCTGGCAGACCGAGGCCGTCGCCGTCAAGCAGAGTATCGGCATTCTCATTGCGATGCTCGGCGGCTGGGCCATCGCTGCTGTTCTCGGCGCGGCTTATTATCTGCTGTACGCAAAGCTCGGCTCTGCCGCGTTTCTGGCTCTTGCGATCGCCGTGCTCACCGTTTTATCAGTGCTTGAGCTTAAATGGATAAACACCCGCGGCAGCGAGATATTCAGATATCTGTGATATACAAGCCGACGAAAAAACAGCTCCGTATGGAAATCCATACGGAGCGTTTTCATTTCATTTTGCTTTACAGGCCGTAAGCTTCAGCGAGCTTTTTGAACGCCGGAAGCGAAGCCTCGACGGTCTTTTCGGAGACGCAGTAGGCAAGGCGGGCATAGCCCTCGACGCCGAAGCTGTCCGACGGGACAATAAGTATCTCGAAGCCCTTTGCCTTCTCGCAGAACTCGGATGCACTGTCGCCCCCGGGCGCTTTTATAAACAGATAAAACGCGCCGTCCGGCTTTACGCAGGCAAAGCCCATGGAGCTGAGCGCGTCGTAGAGCGTATCGCGGTTTTTGGCGTAGCTCGTGATATCCGGCCGGACGTCGGCGCATTTTGCGAGCATGTGCTGCATAAGGCTCGGCGCACAGACATAGCCGAGCGCTCTGCCCGCGCCGCAAACGGCAGCAAAAACGTCGCCGCTGTCCTTTACGCAGGGCGGCACCATGATGTATCCGATGCGCTCTCCGGGCAGGGAGAAGCTCTTGGAGTAGGAATAGCAGACAAGGGTGTTGTGATAGATATTCGGAACGAAGGGAACGGTAACATCGCCGTAGACAAGCTCGCGGTAGGGCTCGTCGGATACAAGATAAATGCTCCTGCCCTGCTCCTCCTCGGCGACCTTGAGTATCTTCGCCATGACCCTCAGGGTCTGCTCGCTGAGTATGGCGCCGGAGGGGTTGTTCGGGGAGTTGATGATCACCGCCGCGACGCCCTGCTCGACGGCGTTTTCAAAGGCCGCCATAAACGGCTGCATATCGTCGCCCGCGGGCGGCACGACTATCAGCTCCGCGCCCGCATTTTCGGCAAATACCCTGTACTCCGGAAAAAACGGCGCCAGAACCGCGACCTTCTCGCCCTCACTGACGAGCGCCGACATGACTATCGACAGCGACGAGGCCGCGCCGCAGGTGAGGTAGATGCTGTCGGAGGGTATCTCATAGCCGGCTCTTTTGCTCTCCTGCGCGGCGACCGCCTTGCGCGCTGCCATAGCGCCGGGGGAGGCGGTGTAGCCGTGAAGGGCAAGGCTCTCCTCGCTTCGGAGAAGCTCAATGAGCGTGTTCTTCACCTTATCCGGCGCGGGCACGCTGGGGTTTCCGATGCTGAAGTCAAAAACATTTTCGCTGCCGATCTCGCTGCGGCGCTTATCGCCGTATGCCGCGATGGTGCGTATTGCCGAAGCGCTTTTGCCGAGTGCGAGCATTTTCCTTACAATCATGGTGATTCTCCTTTCTTTTGTTCGTGTGTTACTTTTTTATCTCAGCTCTGCCAGCTCGTAGATGAGCCTTTCGGTCTTATCCCAGCCGAGGCAGGCGTCTGTTATGCTCTTGCCGTAAACTCCGCCGTCGGGCTTCTGATTGCCGTCTTCGATGTAGGACTCTATCATGAGACCCTTGACGAGACGGAGTATATCGTTTGAGTGGCGCGTGCTGTGGAGTATCTCCTTTGCGATGCGCGGCTGCTCGTCCCACTGCTTGCCTGAGTTAGAGTGGTTCGTGTCAATAACGACCGCCGGGTTTTTAAGGCCGCTTTTAGCATAGAGCTCGCACAGGAGCTTAATGTCCTCGTAGTGGTAGTTGGGTATAGTTCTGCCGTGCTTATTGGACGAGCCGCGCAGGATAGCATGCGCAAGAGGATTGCCCTTGCTTTGCACCTCCCAGTTGGAATAAACGAAGGTATGCGGATGCTGGGCGGCGGTGATGGAGTTCATCATGACGGAAAGGTCGCCGCTTGTGGGGTTTTTCATGCCTACCGGCAGGTCAAGTCCGCTGGCCGTGAGCCTGTGCAGCTGGTTTTCAACAGACCTTGCACCGACGGCGACATAGCTGAGCATATCCGACAGGTAGTGGTGATTTTCCGGATACAGCATCTCGTCTGCGCAGGAAAAGCCGGTCTCCGAGAGCACCTTCATATGCATCTTGCGGATAGCGATCAGGCCGCGCAGCATATCCGGCGAGCTGTTGGGGTCGGGCTGATGGAGCATGCCCTTGTAGCCGTCGCCGGTCGTGCGGGGCTTGTTGGTGTAAACACGCGGAACGATCAGTATCTTGTCCTCTACCTTCTCCTGAACGAGGCGCAGACGCGAAATGTAATCGAGCACCGAGTCCTCTCGGTCGGCCGAGCAGGGGCCGATGACGAGCAGCAGCCTGTCATCCTCGCCGCTGAATATTTTTCTGAGCTTAATATCCGTCGCCTTTTTTCTCGCGGCAAGCTCCGGGGTTATGGGGTACATTTCCTTTATCGCCTGCGGCGTCGGCATTTTCCTCTTAAATTCCATGTTCATGACTTATTATCCTCTTTTTTTACGTCAAAGTACTTTCTGCGCTCCGTGGAAAGGCGCATCATCTCGCGGATGGTCTCTCGGTCGCCGGACGCTATGCTGTTTCGCAAAAGCTCAAACTTTTCGCTGAAAAGATCCATCTGGCGCACAAGCTCATCGCGGTTCAACAAAAAAAGCTCGCTCCACATCTCGTCGTTTATCTTTGCTATGCGCGTAAGATCGCGGAATGAGTCGCCCGTATAATCTACAAGGTGCTTTGAGTCCTTGCACACCATGAGCGAGACCGCGATGCAGTGGGCAAGCTGAGACAGAAAGCCTATCATCTCGTCGTGTTTTTCCGGCGTGAGCTCGGCAATCATGCGAAAGCCCATAATCCTTCCGAGCTCCCTGCATGTCTCAACAGCCTCGGGTGTGTTCTTGTCCGTGGGCGTAACAATGTAGTTTGCGCCCTCGAATATCTCCATGCGTGCGTTTTCAACGCCGCTGCATTCGCGGCCGGCCATGGGGTGTGCGCCGACAAACTCAAGATCGGGCCGCAGCATGCCCTGAATTTTATAGATTATACTGCACTTTACGCCCGTCACGTCGGTGATAAGCGCATTGGGCTTTATATACTGCTGATAGCTCTCGATCCACTCGACGAACGCATGCGGGTACATTGCGAAAATGAGCAGATCGAACTGCGCGATGTATCCGGGGTCGATATCCGCTCTGCCGCTTTTTATTATTCCCTCGCGCAGGGCGTAATCTATCGTCTCCTGCCGGCGGGCTATCGCACCGACCTCAAAGCCGTGAGCGGTCAGCGACTGCGCGTAGCTGCCTCCCATGAGGCCGAGGCCGAGTATAAGTATTTTTGTGTTTTTATCAAGCTTCATCTTCTGCCTCCAAACCGAGTGAGCCGAGATCTGCAAAGTAATTCGGATAACTCTTGCGCACGGCCTGCACACCGTCGATAATGCCGCCCGTTACGCTGCACAAAAGAGCTTCCGCCATTACGATGCGGTGATCGTTGTGCGCCGGGAGCGTGCCTGCCGGCGCCTTGAGCGCGCCCGGCTTTATTATGACTTCGTTGTCGTAAAGCTCCGTTTCAATGCCAAAGGCTTTTAGCGTCTGCGCCATGACGGCGGCTCTGTCGCTTTCCTTTATCCTCAGCCGGCGCGTTCCCGTGAACACGCCTCCGTGTCCCAATGCCGCGCAAAGCGCAAACAGCACGGGGCCGAGATCGGGGCAGCTTGAGATGTCGAGCCGCGCCCCCGGAGCCTTGAGCCTTTCAAAATATTCAAGGCATACCCTGTCGCCCTGAATGCTGCTGTTATTAAGCCCCGTGACCTTAACGCTGCCGCCGGTGAAATTAAACGCCTCAAGCGCCGCGGCGTTGGACCAGTCGCCCTCGACGGTTTTTTCTCCGGCTTCATATCTCTGTCCGCCGCGGACAGTGAAGATGTTCGGCTCGGGCTCGCTTATCTCGATGCCGAACGAGCGCAGAACGCCGAGCGTTATATCTATATACGCCCTGCTCTCGACCGGCGGCAGGACTTTTATCACGCTGTCGCCGGAAAGCGTAGGCAGCGCAAACAGCAGGCCGGACACGAACTGACTGCTCACATCACCGCGCAGGACATACTCCCCCGCCGTCAGTGCGCCGCAAAGCTCAATGCCGCCCTCGTCCTTTTTTATCTTGATGCCCTTACAGCCGAGCATATCCTCGTATATGCCGATCCCGCGCTCCAAAAGCCGTGGAGTGCCCTCAAAGCGTACCCTCGCGCCCGTGAGCGCAATGGGTATCATAAAGCGCAGCGTACTCCCGCTTTCGCGGCAGCGCAGAACGGCGCCCTCAGGCGTTTTGCCGCGCCTGCCGGTGATCGTCACCGTGTCGCCGCATTTATCGTATCTCGCGCCGAGAGCCTCAACGCAGTCGAGCGTTGCGAGCATGTCCTCGCTGTCTGAAATGCCGATTATGCGGCTTTCGCCCCCGGCAAGGGCGGCACAGATCAGACAGCGGTGGGCATAGCTTTTCGACGGCGGCGCCTTTACCTCGCCGCAAAGCCGCGACGGGCTTATTTTAAGCTTCATTTTTCTCTCCGATGTAATCAACAAGAAAATCAAGCGCCTCGTTGTAGCCTGCAAGGCCATGGCCGCAGACAGTCTTTACCGCGACGCTGCGGATGTAGCTTGTCTGCCTGAAGGCCTCGCGCTCGGACACCTCGGAGATGTGCACCTCCGCTGTCGGTATACCGACGCCCTTTACCGCGTCCGCTATCGCTACGGAGGTGTGCGTGTACGCCGCGGGGTTGAACACGATGCCGTCAATGCCGTCAAAGTACGCCCTCTGTATGGCGTCAACGAGGTCTCCCTCATGGTTTGACTGGTAAAACTCGACCGTAACGCCCTTCTCCTCTGCGTGTCCGCTTATCATTTTGAGCAGATCCTTATAGCTTTGTCTGCCGTATATCTCCGGCTCTCTGATGCCGAGAATGTTGATATTAGGCCCGTTGAGAACAAGAATTTTCATTTTGCAAGCTCCTTTAATATTGCGTCTGCCTCCGCTTCGGGCGTGGTATTGGCGTCAATGTGCAGCTCCGCCGCGGCGCAGTATATATCATATCGCTCGGCATAGAGCTTTTCAAGCGCACTGCGGCGCGAGGCAAGCGGCCTGTCGTCGGTTGCGATGAGGTTTTCCGGTCTGCGGTCGAGGAAAACGAGAACTCCGTTCTGCTTGAGTGCGCGCACATTTTCCGCATCGAGCACCGCGCCGCCGCCGGTCGCTATGATCCTGCCGCCCGTTGCCGAAAGCTCGGCCACCGTTTCCTTTTCTATCTTTCTGAACTCCGCCTCGCCGTGCTTTGCGAAGAAATCCGATATGGGCATGCCGATCTTCCTGACTATATATTCGTCCGTGTCGGCAAGCTGCTTTCCGCATTTTTCGGCGAGAATTCTGCCGACGGTCGTTTTGCCGCTCGAGGGCATACCGATGAGGACGATGCTCTGCTTATCGTTTTTGACGCTCTTAAATGCCTTGTCTACAAGGCTTTCATCGAGCGGGATATCCCGAAACACCGCCGACGCGTGCACCGCCTGCGCCGAGAGCATATAAAGTCCGCCCTCGGCCGGGATGCCTCTCTCCTGCGCGTCAAGGATCAGATTCGTGCGCAGAGGATTATATATCGCGTCAATAACGCCCTCGAGCTTCGGAAACGCCGAAATGTCGATGGGTCTGCCGTCCTGCTTCGGAAACATACCCACCGGCGTTGCGTTTATGATTATCTGCGCGTCGCTGTGCTCGGTGACGGCCTGCTCGTAAGTTATGCTGCCGTCTTTCCCGCTGCGCGAGACGTAGTAAACGCTCTGCGCGCCCATATATTCCGCCAGCGCATGGCCGGTCTTTGAAGCTCCTCCCGTGCCGAGGATGAGGACCTTCCTGCCCTTCATATCGACGCCTATGTGCTTTGCAAGCGCAAGCATGCCGGCAAAATCGGTGTTGTCGCCATAGAGCCTGCCGTTTCGGTTTACGATGGTGTTCACCGCGCCTATGCGCTTTGCCGTATCGGATATTTCGTCAAGATACGGAATAACGTCCTGCTTATAGGGTATCGTCACGTTTATCGCGTTAAACTCACGCTTTTTCAGAAACCCGCCGAGCCCGGAGGGCGGAATTTCGTGCAGCTCATATTCGTAATCGGCTATCTGTGCGTGGATCTCGCAGGAATAGCTGTGCTTAAGATGCTCGCCTATAAGTCCGTATTTCATCTTTCGTCGGCTCCTTTCGTCAGCACATCCGTGCCGTATCGAGCACTGAGCATATCTGCAATGCACAGTGCCGCGACGCTGTCAAGCACCGGGCATATCCTGCGGATTATCGCCGGATCGTGCCGCCCGTGTATGCTCAGCCGGGTGTTTTCATTTTTTATGAAATCCACCGTGTCCTGCGGCCTTGCTATCGACGGCGTGGGCTTTACCGCACAGCGGAAAACGATGGGCATACCGTTTGTTATGCCGCCGTTGACGCCGCCGTTATTGTTCGTAGTCGTTATTATTTTCCCGTCCTCGACCCTGAACGGGTCGTTGCACCGGCTTCCGCGCATATCAGCGACGGCAAAGCCCGCGCCGAACTCTATTCCCTTTACCCCGCCGAGCGAGAACACAGCGTGGGATATAACGCTCTCAACGCTGTCAAACCACGGCTCGCCGACTCCGGCCGGAGCGCCGCATATGACTGTTTCAGTCACGCCTCCGACGCTGTCGGCAGCCTCCCGCGCCTGAAGTATACGCCGCGTCATCTCCTCGCCGCTGGTATCATCCAAAACGGGAAAGCTTTTTTCGGAAAGTGCTTTTATATCGCCCGCAAGGTCTTCTCCGAACGCACGGTCGGAAACTCCCGCGCATTTATAAATATGCGTCGCAAGGCTTATGCCTATGCCCTCGAGCGCCGGGATGAGCACGCCTCCTGCCGCGACGAGTGCCGCGGTTATCCTTCCGGAAAAATGCCCTCCGCCGCGAAAATCCTCATAGCCGTGGTATTTGCAATACGCTGAATAGTCCGCATGCGACGGGCGCGCCGGGCCGTAGTCATAGTCGCTGCTGCGCGTATTCTCATTGGGGATGACTATGCACAGCGGCGTTCCGGTCGTTTTGCCGTCAAATGCGCCGCTTATTATCTTAAACTCGTCCTTTTCCTGCCGGGGCGTATCTATCGCCGAGGACGGGCGGCGGCGCGTCAGCTGCCGTGCGATGAAGTCCTCGTCTATCTTTATCCCCGGCGCAAGCCCGTCGATGACACAGCCCACCGCCGCGCCGTGGCTTTCACCGAAAAGAGTCAGACAGACGCTTTGACCGAAGCTGTTTTTCATTTCGCACCCTCCAGACGCGAGAGTATCTCGCCGGCGCTCATGCGGCAGAGCCGAAACTTGCCGATCTCGTCGACGACGACCGCCGATATGCCGTCCGTTCCCGTTTTCTTATCGTGCTTCAAAAAGGGCATAAGCTCGTCCGCCGTCTGCTCGATTTCAGTCGGCAGACCGTATTTTTTAAGCACTGCTCTTATTCTCATTGCCGCGTTTTCGCCGCTCATCGGTATCATTCCGAGCGCGACGCACTCGCCGTGCAGGAGCCGTCCTGCGTTGAAGCTCTCGACCGCGTGGCCTATCGTGTGGCCGAAATTGAGCACCTTTCTCAGTCCCGTCTCGCGGGGATCGAGCTCGACGACGCTCTTTTTTATCATAAGCGCACGGTAGATTATCTCCGGCAGATCGGCCGTAAGGTCCGCACTGCGCTCTATGAGCGAGAAAAGCTCTGCGTCGTTCGTCGCGGCCATTTTTATCGCCTCGGCAAGTCCTGCCATGAGCTGGCGGCGCGAGAGCGTTTCGAGCACCTTGGGGTCGATGACGACCTTTTTCGGCTGGTAAAACGCGCCGACGATGTTCTTTACGCCGCCGAAGTCTATCGCCGTCTTTCCGCCGATGGACGAATCGACCTGCGACAGGAGCGTGGTCGGGATATTGTAAAAATCCACGCCGCGCATATAGCAGGATGCGGCAAAGCCGCTCAGGTCGCCGGCGACACCTCCGCCAACGGCGACGACGCAGTCGCTTCTCGTAAATGAAGCGTCCAGCATTTCCTGCAAGAGATGCTTGAATTCATCGAAGCACTTGCTCTGCTCGCCCTGCGGGATAGTTACTATCACTGCATCCTTGCACTGCGCGGCAACCGTCTCGGCGTACCGGACGGGCACTCCGCTGTCGGTCACGATAAGCACACGGCGGTTTAGATCCAAAAGCTCTCCGGCCTTTTCGATTGCGCCGGGCTCGAGCACTATATCATAATCCCATGTGTCGGTTTTTACGGGGACGGTCATGTAAAGTCACTCTCCGATTTTCAGATTTGAGTAGTAGGTGCCGACAAGCTTGAGCTTTGCGCATACCGCCGACAGCTCGCGGAGCATATCCCTGCCGTTTTCGTTGTTTACGTTGCCCTCGGCCTCGATGTAGAAGAAGTAGTTCCACTGGAGGCCCTTCATCGGCCGTGAGCGGAGATTTCGCATATTGAAGCCGTGTGCGCCGATGATGTTGAGCGTCTGTGCGAGAGCTCCGGCCTCGTTTTTGACGGTGAACACAAGGATGAAATTCTCCTCGGCGCGGCTTGACATGCCCGCCGGGCGGTTCTGCGCACGCGAGAGCGCGGCGAAGCGCGTCGTGTTCGTTTTGCTGTCGTTAATGACCTTGTCTATGAGCTTGAGGCCGAACACCTCACTGGTCTCATCCGAGGCTATCGCCGCGATCGCCGCGTCGTTTTTCTCCCTGACGTACTGCGCGGCAAGCGCCGTGTTTGAAAACGTCTCGGTCTCAAAGCCGTGTGCGCGGATATATTCGCCGCACTGCTCGAGCGCCTGCGGATGGCTTATAACGGTCTTAACGCTGTCTATCGTCGCATCTTCGGTGCCGAGCAGATTGTGCTCTATCGGAAGATCGACGACCTGATTTACAAACAGGTCGCCCGAGAAGATGAGATCCATGACCGTTCCGACCTCACCGGCGGCGCTGTTTTCAAGCGGCAGCACCACGCAGTCGTATTCGCCGCGCTCGACGGCCTCGTAGGCGTCTCCGAAATCTGAATACGGCACAAGCCCGGCCTCCGGGAACATGCGCTTTGCCGCCATATGCGCAAACGCGCCCTCGACGCCGCAGTAGGTAACCTTCATTCCGTTTAAGAGCTTCGACTGATACTCGCACGACAGCTCGATGGTCTTTTTCAGAAACTGCACATAGTATGACTCGATATCGGCGCTTTCAATAAGCGCACGGTTGCGGTCGATAAGCTCCTTTTCGCGCACGGGATCCTTGACCGACAGGCCGTGCTGCTTTTTATACCCGGCGATCGCGGCGGCGGCGTGCATACGCTGCTCGAAAAGCTTCGCCATTTCCTTATCGATTCGGCTTATCTCGTTTCTTGCTGCTTCAAGTTCGTTCATATCGATACCCCTGTGTTTTCAATAAAAATATGCGATCCCCTGCAAAGGGACCGCATTCAATGACAAATATTCGCGCTTTTTAAGCGCGGCTTTTATGCGTGCATTGTTACGTCCCTTGCTCTGCGGCATTGCCCCGGCCGTAATAATAAAAAGCGCAGTACGAATAAAATCGTACTGCGTCAAAAGACATGGATGCACTGCGGACAGACTCGGACACGGAACAATTTATCATAGCAGCATTGCGTTCAGTCATTTCCGTATCCTCGCTTTCCTTAAAGATGAGTAAATTATACTCACCCGAAAGCTTGTTGTCAATTGCCGCTTTTCAACAAAATTCGCCGATTTGCGCTAAAGGCTTTCAGCAAATAAACCATCACCGTCCTTTGAACGAGATAAAATGCGTTCAGGCAATCCAAAAGGGCGACGGACATACTTTGTGTATTTCCAAGCCCTTTTGGGCAGCATGGGCGCATTTTGGCCGTTCAAATCAGCCCCACAAGGCCGTGAGCATCGGTATGATCTGCTTTTTGCGGCTCATTACGCCGGGAAGGAAAAGCATATTCTCCTTCGGCTCTGCGGAAAAGGCGCGGCGGATGGTATCGTCGCTGCCGACATACAAAAGCTGCGTTCCCTCAAGCAGGACGTCGGTGAGCATGAGGATGACCATATCGTAGCCGTGGTCTTTCTTCATCCGGCGCATTTCATCCATAAACTCCTCACGCCGCTCAAGCATTTTGACCGAGTCGAGCGTCGTTATCTGACCGACGCCGAGGATCTGACCGGAGATGTGGAATTCCTTGAAGTCCGAGCGTATGAGCTCGGACACGGGCTTTGCCTCGGACGAGCCGGAGAACAGCTCCTTGCCCAGCGCGTCGAGCGAGACGTTCGCTATGCGCGCCATGCGCTCGGCAAGAGCGATATCACGCTTTGTGCAGGTGGGCGATTTGAACATGACGGTATCGGACAGTATCGCCGCCGCCATAAGCCCCGCCATCGCCGGAGAGGGCATAACGCCGTGCTCCTGATACATACCGCAGATTATCGTCGTCGTGCTGCCGACGGGCTCGTTGCGCATTCGGATAGGCTGCGCGGTCTGGATATCGGCAAGGCGGTGATGGTCGATTATCTCCAATATTTCCGCCTGCTCAAGTCCTGCAACGGCCTGCGATTTTTCGTTGTGATCGACCAGAACGACGCGCTTTCTGCGCGGACGCAGCAGATGGTATCTCGACAGTGTGCCGACGACCTTTTCGTTCTCGTCGAGCACGGGGTAGCAGCGATAGCGGCTTTTTAAGACCTCCTCGCGCACATCGTCGATGTAATCGCTCAGGTGAAAGCAGATCGTATCCTCCGTGTGGCATGGGCGGGAAATGGGGATCGCCTGATAGATGAGCTTTGCGACACGCGCCGCGTCAAAGGGCGTTGATATGATGCACGTCCGCCCCGCGTTTTCGAGCCACTGCTTTTTCGCCTCGGTCTGGCACAGGATGATGCAGTTCACGCCGAGAGTGAGCGCACGCTCGACCATATCCGGCTGATCGCCGCACAAAACTATGCTGTCGGGGTCGTTAAACAAAAGAGTCTCGCAGCTTTGCGGCAGCGCTATGGCGACGTTGCCGGAGATGCAGTCGTAAAGCTCCGCATCCTCGTTGAGCACCTTGCCCTCAAGCACGCTCAGAATATTATAAAACGGAACATTGTCAATGTGCGGGTCGATGATCGTCAGCAGACTGTACGACGCAATATCTCCCGCCGATAGCGTTCCGTAGAGCGTTCCGTCCTCGTTTATGACGGGGATGACGGATATCTTCTCCTCGCGCATCATTGACCAGGCTCTGCTCATCGTTACCGAGGAGTTGAGCGCAGGGGGCGTATCGAAATCGAGATCGCGCACCTGCGTGCGCACGTCATTTATCTGACGCGGCGGCTCGAAGCCGAACTTATCGAGCATACGCTGCGTCTCGTCGCTTATATGTCCGAGGCAGGCCGCCGTATACTCCCTGTCGCCGAGCGCGTTTCGCAGCGCGGCGTAGCTCATCGCCGCGACGATCGAGTCGGTGTCCGGGTTGCGGTGTCCCACCACAAAAATTTCATTCATCGCTTTACCCTCCGATATTCAATGCCCCACAATTATAGTATGAGATTTTTAAAAGTCAACAGAAAAAGCGGCATCTTAACAGATACCGCTTTATATTTACCTTTTATTCTTAATTCTTATTTGTCCTTATCAAGCAGCGCACGGACATCGTCCGCCGAGCCGACGGTCAGAACCTCGCCGTCTCCGAAGTCTGCATAGACCGCCTGTCCGTCAAGATAAATGAGCACCGTGCTGCCGTCGGGAAGCGATACCGCATAATCAGGCTCGCCTGCGGAGTCAATATCCCCACGCGCCGGGGAAACCGGCTCGAGCAGTGCCGCGAGCTTATTTGCCGTATCCTCATCCGTCACGTCGGCTCTCGAGGGTGCAAGCTGCTTTTGCTCTTCGCTGCCGTTATTCGCTCTGCTGCTGTCAAGCTCACCATCGTCGGGCGGAGTGACACTGACGGAATACACATCGTCTGGCGCATGATCCGCATCATTGTTTAAGGAAAGAATGCCGCTTTTCGCTCCGGCGAAGATGACCAGCGCGATGCAGGCCGCGGCCGAGAGGTATTTTATCCATACTATGCCCGTTTTTCTCTTCGGCTCTGCGCCTATGCCGCTCATTATCTTATCGTGCAGTCCCTCGGGCAGGGGCTCGGGCTCGCGCATTTGCTCCGATATCGCGCAGAACGCGTCGTACACGCTTCTGCACTCGGGGCAGCCGGCAATGTGCTCGCGCACGAGGCTGCGCTGCGCGTCGCTGAGCTCGCCGTCGAGAAGGCAGCTTATCATTTCTCTGCACTTTTCGCAATCTGTCATGCCTTGCCGCCTCCCTTCGTTTCTTTTGACGCAAGCTCATCGGAAATGTTCCCGCTTTTGAGCAGATATGCGCACAATCTTTTTCGGGCGCGGAAAATGCGCGACTTGACCGTGCCCTCCTCAAGCGAGAGCGCCGCGCCTATTTCGGCATAGCTCATGCCGCCGAGCTCGCGCATGACGAGTATCTGCCGCTGCTTGTCCGGCAGTAGCTTGAGCCCCTCCGAGAGCGACTGCATGCCGAGCCTTTTCATGAGCTGATCCTCCGGATCGGCGGCGGGGTCGGGAATATCGAGCTGAACGTCCCCGTCATCGTCATCGACGACGGTGAGCGAGAGCTGCGGCCGCCGGCTTTTCGAGCGCAGAAAATCAAGGCAGACGTTCGTCGTTATCCTGTAAAGCCACACGGAAAATCTGCTGTCGCCTCTGAATGAGGACAGGCTGTTATACGCCTTTATAAACGCCTCCTGCGTCATGTCGGCGGCATCCTCACGGTCGGACACCATACGCACAGCGAGGCTATACACCGTTTTTTCGTAGCGCAAAACGAGCTCCTCAAAGGCGTTTGCGTCGCCTCCGAGCACCCTTTCGATTATCTCTTTTTCGGAAATTCGGTTCATACCAGTTCTCGTTTAATACCGTCGACTATTCTTTCAAGCTCCTCGAGCGTTTCTACCCTAACCAGCTGCTGCTTAAAGTATCCGGCATATGCCACACCCTTGAGATACCAGGGTATCTGATGGCGCGCCTCAAGGCAGGCAAGGCGTTCACCGAATTTTTCGGCGTACATCCTCGTGTGCCGCAGCGCAAGCTCCATGCGCTCACCTAGCGGCGGCTTTTCCGGTATCCCGTCGCCGGCAATAAGCGCGTTTGCCTCGGCGAAAAGCCATGGGTCGCCGAATATGCCGCGGCCTATCATCGCAAGCTCGCAGCCGGTGTAGCGCAGGATATGCTCCGCGTCCTGCGCCGAGAAGATATCGCCGTTTGCGATAACCGGAACAGAAACCGCCCTTTTCACTTCCCGGATGATGTCCCAGTCTGCTCGACCGGAGTACATCTGTGCTCTCGTTCTGCCGTGGACGGCTATCGCAGAGGCCCCCGCCTGCTGCATGACCCTCGCAAACTCCACGGCGTTCACGCTGCCGCCGTCAAAGCCCTTGCGGAACTTCACCGTCACCGGCACATTCACGGATGAGACGACCGCCTGCACTATTTTCCCCGCAAGCTCGGGGTCGCGCATGAGCGCCGCGCCGTCTCCGCTTTTTACGATCTTGCCGACGGGGCAGCCCATGTTTATATCCAGTATATCCGCGCCGGAATACTCGATCGCCACGGGCGCTGCCTCGGCCATGAATTCCGGTTCATGCCCGAAAACTTGCGCGGCAAACGGACGGCAGCCGGGGAGGTTATACAGAAGGCTGCGCGTTTTTTTGTCGCCGTAGCACAGTGCCTTAGCGCTGACCATCTCGGTCGTCGTGAGCGCGGCTCCGAGCTCGGTGCAAATCGAACGGAAGGCAAAATCCGTAACTCCCGCCATCGGAGCGAGCGTTACCCTGCCCCGTATCTCGACATCGCCTATCTTCACCATAATATATCCAGCCCCACCGGGCAGTGATCCGAGCCGAGTATCTCGGGCAGTATGTACGCATCCTTTATCTTTTCGCGCAGACGCTCGGACACGACGAAGTAGTCGATGCGCCAGCCGACGTTGCGCGATCTTGCCGCCGCGCGGTAGCTCCACCAGGAGTACGCGTCGCGCTTATCCGGGTAAAGCGTGCGGAAGCTGTCGATAAATCCGGCGTTTAAAAGCTCCGTGAATTTTCCGCGCTCTTCATCTGAAAAGCCGGGGTTAAAGTGGTTCGTATCCGGATTTTTGAGGTCTATCTCCTCGTGCGCAACATTCATATCGCCGCAGACTATTACGGGCTTTTCCTTGTCAAGCTCCACAAGATACGCACGAAGGTCATCCTCCCAGCTCATACGGTAGTCGATGCGCTTTAAGGAATCCTGCGAATTCGGCGTGTAAACGCAAACAAGATAAAAATCCTCGTACTCGAGCGTGACGGCTCTGCCCTCTGTCTCGTGGCCGGGTATGTTGTATCTCACGCTCACGGGCGTGTGCTTTGTCAATATCGCCGTGCCGGAGTAGCCCTTCTTCTCGGCATAGCTCCAATAGCATTCATATCCGGGCAGGTCAAGCTCTATCTGTCCTTCCTGGAGCTTCGTCTCCTGCAGGCAGAAAAAGTCCGCATCCAGCGACCAGAATATATCCTCAAAGCCCTTTTTCACGACGGCGCGCAGGCCGTTGACGTTCCAGCTTATAAATCTCATCCGTTTATCCCCCTGGCATCGGAAAGCGCGGCAAAGCGCAGTCTGGATACCTCGCCCGACGCGCCGTTTTTTGTTTGAGCCGTTTTGACGGCGACAAGGCGGTTTATTTTAACGCCCATCTCGCGGAATTTGCACTCGTAATCGGTCATGACTCCGCCCTCGCCGTCTGCGTGCAGGTCGTTTGTAACGCTGTGCAGCTCCCAGCCCTCGGCCTTTATCTGCTCGAGCGACCACTCGAAAAGCGGCAGGTTGTCCGTCTTGAAGCAGACCTCGCCGCCGACGGGCAGAAGGTCGGCGTATATCCTCAAAAAGCCCGGAGCTGTGAGCCTGTGCTTTGCATCGCGGCTTTTCGGCCACGGGTCACAGAAGTTTACGAAAATGCGATCGACCTCGCCGGGGGCGAACAGCTCGCGCAGCCTTAGCGCATCCATGGATATAAAGCGCACATTATCCGTTTTCGCCGCGCAGGCGCGCTCCATCGCAATGACCATCGCATCCTCTACCTTTTCGAGTGCGATCAGCTCGACCTCGGGGTTTTCCTGCGCCGTTGCGACCGTGAAGCGCCCCTTGCCGCAGCCTATCTCAAGCCACAGCGCCCTGCCGGGAAATTCATCGTGCCAGCGGCCGCGCAAAAGCCCGGGCTGCATTATCCGAACGGCGGCGCAGCTTTCCATGCGCGGCTGCAGGTTCGGCTTTTTTCTCATTCGCATTATCTATCACTCTCCGAAATATGTACCGTAACTTTAAAAATAACATAAATCAGACAAAACATCAATCTGAAAACGTGGTATTTTCGGCAGAAAATCGGACATTTACTGACATTCACCCACTTGAAAATCGAAAAGACATATGATATAATTCATTAATCAATTAATTAACATCCTTTTTTGGTTTTTAAGGAGATTCCCATATATGAAGCGTGTAAAAGTATCCAACAACGTTATTCGCCGCCTTCCGCGTTATCTCAGAAAGCTCGATGAGCTTACGGACGCAGGCGTAAGCCGCATATCGTCCGGTGAGCTGGGCCGCCAGCTCGGCCTCACACCTTCGCAGATCCGTCAGGACTTCAGCTGCTTCGGCGAGTTCGGTCAGCAGGGCTACGGCTATAAGGTCACCGCACTGCGTGCGGAGATCGCCTCCATCCTCGGTATGGACAGGGGCTACAGCGCCATCCTCATCGGCGTCGGCAACCTCGGCCAGGCGCTTTTGTGCAACTTCTCGTTCAAGGCCTGGGGCTTTGACCTCAAGGCCGCCTTCGATGTTAAGCCGCAGCTTATCGGCACGGATTACGAGGGCGTAAAGATCCACGACATGGCGGAGCTTCCGCAGTACCTTGCCGATAACAAGATAGACGCGGCCGTTCTGTGTGTCCCAAAGGCTCACGCTATAGCGACCACCGAGCTTCTCACCTCGCACGGCATAAACGCCATCTGGAACTTCACGAACATTGAGCTCACCTCTCCCGAAAGCAGCACCATCGTCGAGAACATCCACTTCTCCGACTCGCTGCTGTCCCTGAGCTATTATATCTCCGAGGATAACGATGAGAAGGCCGCAAGAGCCGCAAGAATGAACAAGTGATCTTAACTACTTAAAAAGGCGGGGTTTCCCGCCTTTTTTATTTGGAGGAAGCAATATGTCAGATACGATAGCCGCCGTTTCCACAGGCTCGCAGGTCTGCGCGATAGGCATCGTGCGCCTGTCGGGCGGCTCGGCGATAGATATTGCCGATAAGCTCTTTTCGCCCATGTCCGGCGGGAAAATGTCCGGAAGCGCCGACCGCAGACTCATCTACGGAAGGCTTCACGACGAGCAGGGCAGGCTTCTGGATATCTGCCTGTGCACGATAAGCCGTGCGCCGAACAGCTACACCGGCGAGGACACCGCGGAATTTCAGTGTCACGGCTCGCCCGTGGTTCTGCGCACCGTGCTCGATGCCGCGTTTTCCCTCGGCGCAAGGCAGGCGCTGCCCGGAGAATTTACGAAAAGGGCGTTTTTAAACGGCCGCATGGATCTTTCAAGCGCCGAGGCCGTCGCGGATATCATAGACGCCGAGACCGCCGAGGCCGCACGAAACGCGGCAGGTCAGCTCGCAGGCGCCGTCTCTCGGCGCATCGACGATATATACAATGTCCTGACCGACATAAGCTCGCATTATCACGCGGTGCTCGACTATCCCGACGAGTATATCGAGGACTTCACGCTTGAGCGCTACAGAGCGGACATAGCCCGCTGCACGCAGACGCTCGAAAGGCTCCGCGCAAGCTATGACAGCGGCAGGCTCATGAGCTCCGGCATCCCCGCCGCTATAGTCGGGAGACCGAACGCGGGAAAAAGCTCGCTTTTAAATGCCGTTCTGGGCTATGACCGCGCCATTGTCACCGATATTCCCGGTACGACACGCGATACCATTGAGGAAAAGCTCCTGCTCGGCGGCGTGCTGCTCAGACTCACCGACACCGCCGGCATCCGCGAAACTAGCGACGAGATCGAGCGCATGGGCGTTTTTCGCTCGCGCCGGGCAATGGAGGCTGCCGAGCTCGTTTTAGCCGTCATCGACGGCAGCAGTGAGCTCACCGGCGAGGATATCGAGCTCGTAAAATGCGCCGAGAGAGCTCCGCACGGCATCGTTATACTGTCAAAGCACGATCTTGGCACTGTTGCCGCCGTGCCGGAGACGCCGCTGCCCGTCGTTGAGATAAGCTCCGTTACCGGCGAGGGACTGCAAGAGCTTGCCGGAACCGTGCGCAGGCTTTTCCCGATGCCCGCAGCTCCGGCGGGCGAGATACTCACCAATGCGCGGCAGCTTGACGCCGTCTCCCGTGCCCTTGAGTCCATGAAAGCGGCGGAGAATGCGATGGAAACAGGCTGCACGCCCGACATCGTCCTGACCGAAACGGAAACGGCAATGGCCGCTCTCGGCGAGCTCAGCGGCCGCACGGTGCGCGAGGAGGTCACGAACCGGATATTTGAACGCTTCTGCGTAGGCAAATAAAAAACGCCCGACGGGTAACCGTCGGGCATTTTCATCGTGCAAGAAAGTCTGCGACTTTTTTGCACGCTTCAAATACGCCACATTTTTTGTGAAGCTTACGCTTCACGAAAAATCTCGCTTCGCTCGTCAAAAAGTCTGATAGATCAGACGTTTTTGATGGCTATTGATCTAATCACGAGCGGGGCCTTTTCTCGCTGCGGCTCGGTCACGGCGCGGCTCTGACATGCCCCCGGCATGTCATTCACTCCCGCGCCGCCGCTTCGCTACCCCTCGCGCTCCCCTGCTACTCTGTTATTTGACCTGGCAGCATAGGTTTTTTGACAGCCTGGAATGCCCGACGGGTAACCGTCGGGCATTTTTGCGCTTATTGCGCTTATTTCAGATACGGAAGCCCGGTCTGTGGGCGTGGATAGAACAGCACCCTGGGGCAGTCCTTGCCCGTGAGGGCCATCGCACGCTCAAGCGCCTTCTGCGGATCCTTTTCAGGCTCCATGAGCATAGTCCTTGCCTCGTCGTCGGATACGTTCGGGCAGCTCAGAACGACCTTTGCGCCCTTGCGGTAGATCTTCGCAAGCAGCAGAACGTGATCCATCTGTATCTCGTAATGCTCAGTTGTCCAGCGCTCGATCTCGGGCAGCGTGCTGCCGGAGGCAAAGGCCCGCAGCATATCCGGCGAGTTCACGCCCTCGGCGCAGCCGCAGGTGAGCAGCGTTACTATATCTCCGTCGAGGATCTCCGTCAAGCCTATGAGCGCCTTTGCCGACTGATAGAAGTCTATATCCAGCGGCCGGCCGGGGCAGGTGACGATAACATCGGACTTTTCTATCCCGACACCGAGATATTCACGGACGTATCTGACCGCCGCGCTGTGGCACTCTACAAGGCTGCCGGTGAACACGGCGGCTATTTTCATCTCGTTATTCAGGATGCAGTTTACGCCGAAGTCTATGCCGAACAGCTCGGCCGCCTCGATCATATCGTCGCTCACGGGGTTATCGTCGAGCCTGCCGATGGCGGCGCGGGGATCGAGTATGCGCTCGGGGCGGTGGTTAATTCGTATCGTCTCCTCGGAGGCTATGCCCGGCAGCACGGACTTGCGCCCGCCGGAGAAGCCGGCAAACTCATGCGGCTCGACCTTGCCTATCTGCACATGGATATCGCACTCATACGCGCGGCGGTTGACCGTGACGGGCGTGCCGTTTGTGCTGTCGCCGAGATAGATGAGATTATCCCTGTCAAACGGCGTGTGGTTTACGCACTCCACCCTGCCGTACAGCTCGCCGAGGGCACATTTCATCTCATCCTCGGTCGCCGGACGGTGAACGCCAATGGCGACGAAAAACGTGATGCCTTGAAGCTCGACGCCGCCTCTTACGAGCTCCTCGACGGCAGCCTTCGCCATGGGAGCCGTCGGTATTCCCCGTGTTGCGTCAGAAATCAGAATGCATGCTGTTTTTGCGCCCTTTTCGCGCGTGATATCACATAAGCGCTTACCCGATACGGGCTCGGAAAAGGCCTTTTCTATAGCGCTGCTCTCGTCGATCGCGGGAAGCTGCCGTGTCTGAACCATGCCGGCGCAGTTTTCCTCCGGCAGGCGCAGCTCGATGCCGAGCATCGTGTCCTTATATACACAGACGCCGTTTATTCTTTCTAATGAATACATTTGTTTTCCTCCAAAGAGCCGAAAAGCCGGAGGAGCCTGAGCCCCTCCGACCGTAAAATTATTTTGCCATCAAAGCTCGACGTCCTTGCCGCCGGTGAGATCCTCCTCGGGCTTCTCAATGCAGGCATGGTTGCCCTTGCCGGTGAAATCGCAGATGAAGTTGCGAAGCTCAAAGAGCGTTACCGGTACGAATGCAACGGGTATTGCCGCGTAAGCCCATGCATAGGGGATCCTGAGTGCGGGCGTCAGACGGAATCCGGCCTTCATGCAGTACTGTATGCCGATGATGACCATGAAAACGCAGATACCGACGATGACAAGCTGCGTAAGCTTGGTCAGGAAATTCTGTACCTTCTTCGGCATGTGCTCCTTGAAGACAACGATCGCGACATGCTCACGGCGCGCTGCAAGCACCGCAACGCTCATCATGCCGAACCATACGAGCATTATCTTCAAAAGCTCCTCCGACCATGTCAGCGAGTTGTTCAGAACATAGCGGAATATGATATGTGCCATGAGGATAACTATCATCGATACGAGCACAAGTATGAGCAGCACCTTCATTATCTTGAATACTACTTCGAGGGCTTTGTCAATTTTTTCAACCATTTGTCTTCTCCTTCCGGATGTGTCTTCAGCCGCCTCGGCGGTCAGACGTTAGAGAAATCAGAACTTGGAAATCTGTGCGAGAACGTCCTTAACGTCGTTCATGTACTGATCGACTGCGTCCTGGCCGATGTCCTTTGCAACGAGCTTGATAACGGCAGGCTGTGCAACCTTTGCCATCTCGGCTCTTGCGTCTGCGGATACTTCATTTATCTGCATGCCGTACTTGTCGGCGAGGTCGGCGAGGATGAGATCCTCACGCTCGAGGTTGCAGAAGCGGCTGAATTCCTGAGCGTAGATAGCGCCGGCCTGAACGACCTTCTGATATGCCTGGGGCAGGCTGTTGAAGAACTCGAGGTTGCAGACCAGAGGCATTGCGTCATAGATGTGGTTGGTCAGCGACAGGTACTTCTGGACCTCATAGAGCTTCTTATCGGTGACGTTTGCGATGGGGTTCTCCTGTGCGTCAACGACCTTCTGAGAAAGGGAGATGTACAGCTCAGAGAATGCTACGGGAGTGGGATTGGCGCCGAGTGCGGAGAAGGACTCCATGTGGTTGTTATTCTGCATGGTGCGCAGCTTAACGCCCTTGAAGTCGGCGATGCTGTTGATAGCGGAGACGTTGCTGGTGACCTGGCGCATGCCGTTTTCCATGTAAGCCATGCCCTTGAGACCCTGAGCCTCCATCTTGTCGAGCAGGTTGGTGCCGACATAGCTGTCGAGAACCATCCATGCCTCGGTGTAGGAATTGTAAACGAAGGGGATGTCCATTACCTCGAACTCGGGAACGTAGGATACGACCGGGGCGAAGGATGCAACCGCCATCTCGAGGTTGCCCTGAGCGACCTGCTCAAGAGTCTCCTCTTCGCCGCCGAGCTGACCGGAGGCGCAGACCTCTATCTGGACCTTGCCGTTGGTGTGGGACTCAACGTACTTCTCCATCTGATACAGACCGAGAGTTGCGGGGTAAGAGTCGGAGTTTTCGCAAGCGATGCGGATGGTGTAGGTCTCGTCGCCTACATCGTTGTTGCCGGCAGTAGTGCCGTCGTCGCCGCCCTTGCCGCAGGCGCACAGTGCGAACACCATGACCAGAGCAAGCAGCAGAGCAATGATTCTTTTTGACATTTTCATTTCTCCTTTTTATTTTTCGTTATTTTCAGTTAACTAACGACTATGAGAGGTAGCCCATCGATTCCGGCAGCCACAGAGCTATATCCGGTATGAAGGTGACAAGCAGCAGTATGCCTATCGTCATCAGCAGGAATGGCAGGGCTTCTTTTGCCGTCTGCTCTATACGGACTCCGGCGATGGGGCTTGTAACGAACAGCGTTACGCCGAAGGGCGGAGTTGCGAGGCCGACGACGAGGTTGACGCAGAACACCAGACCGATGTGCAGTGGATTGATGCCGATCGCCCATGCGATGGGAGCGATGATCGGAGCGAGGATAACGGTGGATGCGTAGTCATCCATGAACATGCCGCAGATAAGCAGCAGGACGTTGACCAGCAGCAGGAACGCCCACTGCGGCATCTGGCTCAGAGGCTCGATGAGCAGGCTCATGACGCGCTCGTTTGCGATGCCCCATGCCATTGCGGTGCCCGCGCCGGCGAGGATGAGAACGAGGCCGGAGGTCGAGGCAGCTTCAACGATCATGTCGGGGATATCCTTGAGCTTTACAGAGCGGTTTACGAAGAATGCGATGATGGCGCTGTAGACAACGGCAACGCCGGAGGCCTCGGTGATGGAGAATATGCCGCTGAAGATACCGCCGAGGATGATGACCGGCAGGAACAGCGCAGGCAGAGCCTTGAGAGTGGCCTGGCCTTTTTCCTTCCAGGTGGATTTGCCGTAGGACGGGTAGCCGCGCTTGACGGCGGTGCGGTGTGCGATAACGCATTGCATGAGAGCTATAAGGATAGCCGGGGTTACGGCCGCCATGAACAGGCCCGCTATCGAGGTGTTGCCGACCGCCGTGCAGTACAGGATCATAAGCACGCTCGGAGGCATGATAGGTCCGAGCAGCGAGGCAGAGGACATGACCGCCGCCGAGTACGCCGGGGAGTAGCCCTCCTTCTTCATCATGGGGATGAGGAAGACGCCGAGGGATGCAGCCGAGGCGACAGCCAGGCCGACGATCGAGCCCATCAGCAGGGATGCGCCGATGGTGACGATGGCGATCGCGCCCTTGAAGTTGCCGAACCACACGTTGACGAATTTGACGAGCGATTCGAGCAGACCGCCGCGCAGCATCAGCTGACCGGTAAGTACGAAAAACGGTACCGCGAGGAACGAGAAGCTGTTCATGCCTCCGTACATTTTTATCGCGAGCTGGACAATGTTGAGGTCCGCCGAAAGCAGGTAGACCACGGTGGTGATAAGAAGGTTGTATGCAATGGGCAGACCGATTACCATCAGCGCCAGGAAGCATACTATCATCAGTATCAATGATGTTGACATAGCTTCTCTCCTTATAGGCTCTCTGAGATTTGTTTATTGCGGTGTATTTTGTGGGAACGATATACCTTGCGATATATCGCGTGTATGTTACCATTATAGCTATCCTGACGAAAAAATATATAACAATATTAACTTGAATTGCAACAATAATAATTTTAGTATTTTATGTACAGAATAATACCTCACTTTTTGTGCATAAATCCCTGTTGACATGCTAAAATTTATGACTAATTAACAAGCTTTTCTGAACTTTCTGTTGCAGGCATCGAAAAAATATAACTGCATTAACGAGAAAGGGCATTATTTGCTGCTTTGTTTGACTTTGCATTCATTTATCATTATAGTTAAAATATCATTGCGATATATCGCAGAGGCATACACACCTGGTTGGAGGAATGACATATGCAGAAAAAGATCAAAAACCGTGAGGCGCTGCTGTCCCACGGCGACATCGACGGAAGAAAGATCGTTCTGGACATCACCGAGAAAACGCTTCAGCACCTTGACGCCTACGAGCGCATCAAGAGCATCGCCCGCATGGAGGGCGACGTGCTGTGCATCGGCTCGCGCCGCTGGGATCTTAGCAAGAAGCGCAACGTATATCTGCTCGGTGCAGGCAAGGCCTGCAACCATATGGCCATGGCCATAGACGAGATACTCGGCGAGCACCTTACCCGCGGCATTGCCATAGTCAAGATAAAAGAGGACACCGATGTGTTCCGCCGCACCGACGTGTATGTCGGCGGTCACCCCCTGCCTAACGAGGAGGGTCTGCGCGCCTGCAAGGAGATCATAAAGCTCGTTGACAGTGCAAATGAGGATGATCTTTTTATAGTAGTTATAAGCGGCGGCTCCTCGGCGCTTATGAGCTGCCCCATCGAGGGCATCACCCTTCAGGACGAGATCGACACCACCGACGTCATGCTCAAGTCCGGAGCGGGCATATACGAAATAAACGCCATACGCCGTCACATTTCGGCCATGAACGGCGGCATGCTCGCCAAGCGCATCCGCTCCCGCGGCGCGGAGCTCATCGGCTTCGGCATCTCCGACGCGGTCGGCACCCCCGCCACCGGCGACATCGGCGAGCCGTACAAGAACTATAAGGGAACTCCCATGGGTCCGGATCAGACCACCCTTGAGGAGGCGCGTCAGGTCATCCGCGACTACGACGTCGCCGACCGTCTTCCCAAGAGCGTCGTTGATTATATAATGAATGCAGGCCCCGAGGGCGAGACTCCCAAGGCCTTCCCCGAAAATACCTACTTCCTGATAAACAGCCTGCCCGATTCCTGCCTGACGGCAAAGCGCATCTCCGAGAAGATGGGCATCCCCGCGATCATCCTCACATCATATCTCGAGGGCGAGGCAAAGGACGTCGGAACTGTGTTCGCGTCTCTCGCACGCGAGATACAGAACTACGGCAACCCCATAAAGCCGCCCTGTGTTCTGCTGTGCTCAGGCGAAGCGACCACCAAGATTCTTGATAACTCCGTCATCACAGGTCACGGCGGCCCCGGTCAGGAGCTGACGCTTTCCTACTCCATCTCCGGAAAGAAGGCGCCCGGCTGCGTCTGCCTGTCCATTGACTCCGAGGGCACCGACGGCACGACCGTAGTCGCCGGCGGCATGACCGACTCCACGAGCTACGACACCGCCTGCGAAAAGGGCATCGACGTTTTTGAGAATCTGCGCGGCCACGCCTGCTTTGAGGCGCTCGACGCAATGGGCGACGCAGTATTCACAGGCAATACCGGCACGAACCTGTGCGACTTTAATGTAATGTATGTTCCCGAGCTGCCTGCAAAGAAGCTCAAGGGCAGCCGCATAAAAAGCGTCCACGCACGCCAGATCATCGACTGCAAGTGCCGCCCGATGGTCGAGGTCGATGTTGTGACCGTTGACGGCTCTGTCGGCACTGCGGCAGCGCCCACCGGCTCCTCGGTCGGCATGCACGAGTCCTTCGTTCTGCGCGATAACGATCCGGCAGAGTACGACGGCCTGTCGGTGCACAAGGCGGTTGCAAACGTAAACGATATCATAGGCCCCGCCCTCATCGGCATGGATACGCTTGACCTTGAGTCTATTGACCGCAAAATGATCGAGCTTGACGGCACGGAGAATAAGTCCAGGCTCGGCGGCAACGCCATCTACTCCGTCTCCGTCGCGGCCTACCGCGCAGCGGCGGCAAGCTTAAAGCGCCCGCTTTACGACTACATCGCAGGCGGCGATATAAAGACCGTTCCCATCCCCTCCTTCAACGTCCTCAATGGCGGCAATAACGCCGGCATAAAGCAGGCCTTCAACGAATTCATCGTCATGCCCTACCGTGCAAGCGATATCGAGCAGGCGGTCGAGATCGCCGTCAAGGTCTTTAAGCAGCTCGGAAACGTCATCCGCGAGTACACCGGCTCCGAGCCCCGCGTCGGCGGCTCCTACGGCTGGTGCGCGCCCTCGGAGGATCCGGAGGTCTGCCTGAAGCTTATCCAGAAAGCCATCGACGACTGCGGCTACACCGAGCAGTGCGCCTTCGCGCTCGACTGCGCGATGAGCGAAATGTACGACCGCGAGAGCAGGACCTATTACCTCAACGGCAAGCAGGTCACGACCGACGAGGTCATTGCCTATGTCAAGGCTCTCACCGAAAAGCACAACTTTGTTTTCATCGAGGATATGCTCGACGAGGACGACTGGGACGGCTTCGTCAAGGCTCATAAGGAGATCACCCGCACCTTCATCATCGCCGACGACTTCACCGTCTCCAATCCCGAACGCATCCGCAGGGCGTATGAGCTCGACAGCATCGACGGCTTTATACTCAAGCCCAATCAGGTCGGCACGATATCCGAGGCTCTGGAATCCCACCGCTTTGCCAGCGAGCACGGCCTGTTCTCGATAACCTCCGGCCGCAGCGGCGGCGTCGTCGGCGACGTCGTTATGGATCTCGCCGTCGGCCTTCAGATACCGTTTATCAAAAACGGCTGCCCGCGCTCCGGCGAAAGGATCGACAAGCTCAACTTCCTCATGCGCGTCAAGGATTCCTATCCCGGCTGCCACATGGCGAAGATCGACGACATCGTAAAGTTCTGATATTGAAAAAGCTGCCGCAGAGAAATCTGCGGCAGCTTTTATACTTCGTTATTGGGTTATATAATACCAATACCGTTCTGGCTGACGGCGGCCTTGACGGCCAGCATGGAATAGTTCCAGTTGTTTTTCATCGCAAGCTCCGCGCCGAAGGGATCCTTTATGCGGAAGCTTTCGATCATGAGCCTGTGGTCGTTACAGGACGTGCCCATGGTGTTATCGCGGAAGAACATATAGTCCAGCCGCGCTATGCGCACCCACAGCGCCGAGCAGAACTCGTCGATATATTCATTTCCGGCTATCTCAAGTATCTTATCGTGAAAATTCCTGTCGGCCATGAGTATGCTCTCGGCATCCCTGTTATCCATGGCTTTCCCGAACTGCGCGTTGAGCGCTTCAAGCTCGGCTATATCGGCGCCCGTCGCCTTGTTCACGGCAAGGCGCACGGCAAGGCACTGGAGCGTCTGCATGGGCAGATAGTAGCTTTCTATATCGTCCAGCGCGAGATCCGCGACTATCGTAGCGCGGCCGGGATATGTATATATCAGCTTCTGCTGCTCGAGTATTTTGAGCACCTCGCGCACCGGCGTGCGGCTGACGTTGAAGTACTCGGCTATCTCTGTATCGGATATCTTTTCACCGGGCCTGAGCTGCATTACGGTTATCCAGTGCTGCATCGTTTCCAGTATATCGGCCTTCGTCGGCAGGCGGTTTTCATCGTTAGGATAGCTTGGAAGCGGCATATTTTGCCCTCCGTTTTGAATTATTTATTGCAATTATATCATTACAGGCTCAGCCCGTCAAATCATTCCTTGAAATATCGGCCGTCATATTGTATAATAAGTATTGGTAAGTATTATTTAGAACATACGGGAGGACAGGTGAATATGCTCTTCACCTCCAAGGTAAGCGCAGCCTACGGCGCGCTGACGCATTCGCAGAAGGTCGTCGCCAATTACGTCGACGAGAATTATGAGGACATTGCCTTTTCCACGCTTGAGGAGCTGGCCGAGAAGATCGGCGTAAGCACGACAACGATCATCCGCTTTGCGCGCGCTCTTGACTATTCCGGCTTTTCTGAAATGCAGGACAGCATCAAAAAGGAGATACAGACCAAAGGCTCTCTGCCCGACAGACTTGAGCGCGCGGCGGTATCCTCCGGGAACGATCTGCTGGAGGAGGCGTTCTCGACCGATATAAAGAATATACAGCTCACTCTCGCCGGTCTGCACGGGGATGAGCTTGAAAAAGCCATTGATCTGATAAGCGGAGCAAAAAACATCTACGTTCTCGGCATGCGCAGCAGCTTTTCGCTGGCGCATTATATGGTGTCTCGTCTGGGGGAGATAAAGCGCAACGTGCATTTTATCCAGACGACGGGTCTTATCTACCCCGAGGAGATAGTGAACGCGCAGGACGGGGACGTGTGCATCGCGTACATTTTCCCGCGGTACTCGCGCGTCGGCATCAACATCCTCGCGTGGATGCGCAGCCGCGGCGTTAAGGTCGTGCTGTTTACGTCAAATAACGACCTGCCGGTCAAGGCCTACGGCGATGTGTGCTTCAACTGCTCGATAAAAAGCGTTTCGTGCAAGAACTCGCTGACGGCGCCCATGTGCCTGACAAACTATCTCGTCGCGGAGCTTGCCCTTAGAAACTACGAGGAGGCGCACGAGGTGCTCTCCCGAACAGAGGAGATACTCAGCACGGGATTTTATCTGGGAATATGAAAAAAGCAGCCTCCAAGGCTGCTTTTTTCATCAGCGTGTCAAAAAAGCCAATGGCTTTTTTGCACGCTTCAAATACGCCACATTTTTTGTGAAGCTTACGCTTCACGAAAAATCTCGCTGCGCTCGTCAAAAAGTCCGTACCGGACATTTTTGATGGCTATAATCCAACTTGAGGCGGGCCTTGCCCCCTCAAGCTCCCCCGCTGCGCGGTTGTATTTACTCAGCAGCATAGGTTCTTTGACAGTCTCATGAAAAAAGCAGCCTTGGAGGCTGCTTTTTTCATTTATCCAGCGCTATTTTCATCAGTGCCTGCTTTATTCGGAATATCTGAGTCGCCTGGGCGACGTTGAAGTCGTCAAGCTGCTTATTGAGCTTGTCTATCGCGGCAAGCTGACCCTGCGTAAGCCCCGTCGCGCCGACTCCGGCCTCGGCCTCGCGGCTTATGATTATGCCGTCGGCGTCGAGCCGCGCCTGTTTAAGAATTTCCTCGGACTTCGCTTTTGCGTCCTTTATAATATCGTCGGCCCGCTCCTGTGCGCTCATGATAAGCTCGGCGACCCTGGCCTTGGAAAGGCCGATGTCGTCTATCTGCTGCCTCAGCTCGTTATTTTCCTCGATAAGCCCGGCAAAGGCCGCCCTGATCTCCTGCATCTTCGCATCGACCTTGTTGGCGTTATAATACTTCTGCTTTGCGATATCAAAGCTGATTCCGTCAAAAAACTCCATCGTCACTGCCATGTTCTGCCCTCCGAAATATGCACATAAAATAAATATAGCGCACTTGCGCAAAAATTTCAATGAGCTTTTTATGTTATAGCCCGGAGAATCCCTCATATTCTTCTTATAAGTATTGACAAATCGCAAACTTATTAATAAAATGTTAACAGCAATGTATCTTATTGATACATATTCGCAAAAATGTTTTGTTAAAGGGGAGAACAATGAAAAAATCAGCTCTTACCACCACCATCAGCATCCTGCTTATTGTCGCTTGCGTGTTCGCGCTGGCCGCCGCCGGCTTCGGCGTCAAGGACGGTCTTGCGATCAAGCAGTATAAGGAGGACGATGCAAAGGCGGCAGACGTTGTAGGCGAGCTTGAGAAGGCCATACAGGCGCTCAAGGAAAACGAGGCCGCCTATAACGAGGGCGTCGGAACCTATGCCAAAGGACTTAGCGACTATGCAGTCGGTCAGCAGGCCTATAACGAGGGCAAAGCAACGCTTGCTCAGGGCTATAAGGATTATAACGACGGCAAGGCGACACTTGAGCAGGGCTACAGGGACTATGAGGCCGGCAAGAAGGCTCTTGAGGAGGGACGCCTGAAAATCGCCGAGGGGCAGAAGATGATCGATGAGAACACCGATGCATATAACGAGGGCAAGGCGCTTCTTTCGAAAATTGAACCTCTCATGCCGCTTCTGAACACATATGTCAAATTCCGTGACGGCAGTATCGCAAAGCTGCCCGGCTTTGACAGCGCTCAGGCATGGTTTGTCGGAAAGGTCGCGCCGCTTGCAGAGCGCATGGGGCTCAAAATTCCCGCGGACGTCACCGACTTCCCGGCATATATTCAGCGCATGGTGGCTGAGGGTCAGGCGATGCTTAAGCAGTATGAGGACGGTCTTAAGGAGCTTGAAGCAGGTAAGGCAGAGCTTGCAGCCGGCGAGCAGCAGCTTGCCGAGGCTGAAAAGCAGCTGGCTCAGGGCGAAAAGGATCTTGCCGAGGGCAAGAAGGCTCTCGAAAACGGCGAAAAAGAGCTTGCTGCGGGCGCAAAGGAGCTTGCTGACGGCGCGGCTCAGCTCGCGGCGGGCAAAAACGATCTTGAAGCCTTTGAGAACGGCATGGCTCTCGTCGACGAGTACACCATGACCTGCTATAAAAACGAACCCATCTACCGTCACAACGGCGAGATGGCAGTCCCCGGCCCCGAGCAGCGTCTCGGCGCCGACTTCGACTGGAAAAAGTACGATGAAAACGGGAAGCTCGTAACGCTCCGCAACGGCGAGCCGTATCTCGACCTTGATCAGTGCCTCGTGGTCTGCAAAAGCTTCCGCGAGTCTGTCAGCCACCATGTTGCCGACGTTACGCATGAGCTTTACATGCGCCTGGGTCTGTACATTGTTCTCGCCGTCGCCGCTATCCTCGGCATAATCGGCGGTATACTCGGTCTTCTGGGCAAGCGCGGCGCATTCGTGCTCGGCGTCATCACCGCGGTTCTGGCAGTCGGCTGCAACATCTTCGGCCTGCTGACCCGTTACCACGGCTATACCTATCCGCTCAAGGACGGAACCTACTCGGGAACCCTTCAGCTCATCGCGTTGATCACCTTCGCGCTTGTAGCGATCGTGTTCCTCATCGTGACCGCCTCGGCAAAGAACGAGGCCGCCAGGCAGGCGCAGCTTGAAGTCTGACAATCATCATATAAAGCAAATTTTGAGCTCTCTGAAATATTTCGGAGAGCTCGTTTTATTAATATCAATGGTTGCATAAAAATAAATATGTTATATACTATGGATATAATTAATATACGCTTAGCGTATGCACCCGGAGGCTGTTATGACTGACAGAAAGCTTAACCTCACCATGCTGTGCGACTACTACGAGCTCACGATGGGCAACGGATATTTCGATCACGGCATGGACGGAAAGATAACCTATTTTGATGTTTTTTACCGCCAGAATCCCGACAACGGCGGTTTTGCCATCGCCGCGGGGCTTGAGCAGGTAGTCGAATATATTCAGGATCTGCATTTTGACGATGAGGACATCGAGTATCTGCGCGGCAGGAGGATGTTCTCCGAGGAATTTCTCGAATACCTGCGCAATTTTAAGTTTGAGGGCGATATCTGGGCCGTGCCGGAGGGTACTCCCGTGTTCCCGCGTGAGCCGCTTATGGTCGTGCGCGCACCGGCTATCCAGGCGCAGCTTATCGAGACCTATGTTCTGCTTGCGATAAATCATCAGAGCCTCATCGCAACCAAGGCAAACAGAGTCTGCCGCGCTGCCGAGGGTAGGATCGTTCTCGAATTCGGCTCACGCCGCGCACAGGGCATTGACGGCGCCGTCACCGGCGCGAGAGCGGCATATATCGGCGGCTGCGCGGGCACGGCCTGCGCCCTTTCCGATACGCGCTACGGTGTTCCCGCCGGCGGCACAATGGCGCACTCCTGGGTGCAGATGTTTGACTCGGAATATGAGGCCTTCAAGGCCTATTGCGAGACCTATCCGACCAACGCCACTCTGCTGGTCGATACCTATAACTCGCTCAAAAGCGGCGTTCCCAACGCCATACGTGCGTTCAACGAGGTCCTGAAGCCCCTGGGCATAACGAAATGCGGCATCCGCTTCGATTCGGGCGATATGGCCTATCTCACGCGCAAGGCACGCATGATGCTCGACGAGGCCGGCTGGCCCGAGTGTAAGATCACCGTCTCTAATTCTCTCGATGAGCGCCTTATCACCGAGCTTCTGCTCCAGGGCGCGAAGATCGACTCCTTCGGCGTGGGTGAGCGCCTTATCACCTCGAAATCCGACCCCGTGTTCGGCGGCGTATACAAGCTGTGCGCCGTTGAGAACGATAAGGGTGAGATCATACCCAAGATAAAGATAAGCGAAAACGTCGGCAAGATAACAAACCCCGGCTTTAAAAAGGTCTACCGCTTCTTCGAGCGCGAGAACGGCATGGCCGAGGCCGACTATATCTGTATGCACGATGAAACGGTCGATGACACAAAGCCGCTGGAGATCTGCGATCCCGAGGCGCGCTGGAAGCGCAAGACGATGGAGAACTTCAGGGCTCAGGAGCTGCTCGTTCCCATATTCGAAAAGGGCAGGCTCGTGTATGAGCTCCCGGCGCTCGACGATATCCGCCGCCGCTGCGCATACGAGGTGTCCACGCTCTGGCCGGAGGTCAAGCGCTTTGACTTCCCCCACCAGTACTATGTCGATCTGTCCGAAAAGCTCATGGCTCTCAAGGACGAGATGCTCGAAGCAAAGAGGTAATGTAAATGGATTCTGCAAAACGACGCGAGCACATCATGCGCGAGCTCAGAGGCGCCGAGCGCCCCGTAAGCGCGACAAAATTTGCAAAGGAGCTGTCCGTCAGCCGGCAGATAATCGTCGGCGATGTCGCGCTGCTGCGCGCATCCGGTGAAAAGATCCTCGCCACGCCGCGCGGCTATATCCTTGAGCGCACAAACGGTCAGGCGGAATACACTGTCGCCTGTGTGCACGATTTTGAAAACATGGAAAAGGAGCTCACCATAATGGTCGATAACGGCTGCACGGTCGTTAACGTCACCGTTGAGCATCCGCTGTACGGTCAGCTGACAGGCCCCCTGCAGCTGTCGAGCCGCTACGATGTTGCGCAGTTTATGGCTGCCTGCCGTGAGCACGGCGCAAGCCCCCTGAGTACCCTAACCGGCGGCATACATCTGCACGTTCTCTCCTGCCCCGACCGCGAGCGCTTCGAGCGCACCTATAAGGAGCTTAACGACGCCGGCTTAATTTATACGCAGCAGTCGTAATTTTTCATTGACAAAAGATATAATAAGCGTTAAAGTAGACTATGCAAGTGTCAAGACACTGCGTAGTCTACTTATTTATTCAATGTGAATGGGGTAATCGCTTATGTCCAAGGTAAAGACATTTTTCAAGCGCAAGGATATCGAGGTCAGCCTCAAGCGCTACGGCATAGACGCGCTCGGCGCGATGGCGCAGGGCCTGTTCTGCACCCTGCTCGTCGGCACGATACTCGACACGCTCGGCACTCAGCTCGGGATAGCCTTTCTCGCAACGCCGCTTATTGAGATCGGCGGCACCGGCTACACGATAGGAAAATTCGCCTCGGCGATGGTCGGCCCCGCGATGGCGGTGGCGATAGGCTATGCGCTGCACGCCCCGGCGATGGTGCTGTTTTCGCTCATTCCCGTCGGCTATGCGACGAACGTCATGGGCGGCGCGGGCGGCCCGCTGGCCGTTTACGTCGTTGCGATAATCGCGGCAGAGTTCGGCAAAATGGTCTCGAAGGAGACGAAGATAGACATTCTCGTGACCCCCATCGTCACGATACTCATCGGCGTAGGCGCTGCCTACTTCATAGCCGCCCCCATAGGCAAGGGCGCAATGGCCGTCGGAGCGCTCATAAAATGGGCGACGACGCAGCAGCCGTTTGTCATGGGCGTGCTCGTTTCGGTCATCGTCGGCATCGCGCTGACGCTGCCTATATCCTCGGCAGCCATCTGCGCGGCGCTTAGCCTGACGGGTCTCGCCGGCGGCGCGGCGCTTGCCGGCTGCTGTGCGAACATGGTCGGCTTCGCAGTCGTTTCATTTAAGGAAAACGGCTGGGGAGGCATCGTCTCGCAGGGTCTGGGCACCTCGATGCTTCAAATGGGCAACATCGTGCGTAATCCGAAGATATGGATACCGGCAATCGCGGCCAGCGCCGTGACCGGCCCTGTCGCCACCTGCCTTTTCAAGCTTGAGATGAACGGCGCGGCAGTCTCCTCCGGCATGGGCACCTGCGGACTTGTCGGCCCCATCGGTGTGTGGACGGGCTGGTCCAATCCCTCTGCCGAGGCGCTTCTTGACGGTGCGAAGGCCATAGCTCCCACAGCGGTCGACTGGCTCGGCCTTGCGCTCATCTCCATCGTCCTCCCGGCCGTACTGGCCTGGGCCTTCGGCGTGATCTGCCGCAGGCTCGGCTGGATAAAGGACGGCGACATGAAACTCAACTGAATTCTGTATACAACGACAGCTCCGATGCAGTGCATCGGAGCTGTTTCAAACGTCTCGCGCCAATTATAACTAATATGAGTATATCAGGCTATCGGCTGTTCCGAGGGCCGGGGATCGCATTTGATGTTAAGAAAGCATGGCTCGGCATACAGAGCGTGTAAACGCCTATCGACGTGCGGCTCCGAAGCTGTTATAATAAAATTCTATTTTCCGGTGGAAGCAGGTAATCGGTATGGCTAAAAAAATTATCGGCATTTTAGGCGGCATGGGACCGACCGCGACTGCCGATCTGTTTAACAAAATTATAATCTCGACCAAAGCGGCATGCGATCAGGATCACCTGCATGTCATCATTGACAGCAACACGGATATTCCCGACCGCACCGCCGCACTTTTAAACGGCGGAGAGGATCCCACGGAGCAGCTGGTGCTCAGCGCACGGCGGCTGCAAAGTGCCGGAGCCGAGCTCATAGCCATGCCCTGCAATACGGCGCACGGCTTTTATGACGCGGTGTGCGCGGCGGTGGATATCCCCGTTCTGCACATGATAAAGCTCACGGCGCAGGAGCTGCGGCGCGAGGGCGTCACGCGTGCGGGACTTCTTGCAACCGACGGCACAGTGCGCACCGGGATTTACGATAAATGCTTTGAGGGCAGCGGCATCGAGCTGCTGACACCCTCGCAGGATGCGCAGTCTGCCGTCATGGAGCTTATATACAAGGGCGTGAAGGCCGGCCGCCGCGATTTTGACACGAGCCGGTTTGAAAAGGCCGCACGGGAGCTTTCGGAGCGCGGCGCACAGACGCTGATTCTCGGCTGCACTGAGCTCCCTCCGGCGTTTGGGATATACGGTCTGCATTATCCTCACATCGACCCGACACTCGTGCTTGCGCGGGCCGCCGTCCTCACCGCCGGCGGCGAGCTGAGATAATTCCGATGTAGCAGTCGGCAGCTCCGATACCGGGCAGCAGGGGCGCTCAGGGGAAGCGGGATTTTTCGCAAAAAATGCGGCGTTTTTAATGTGCAGCCGCAGTGCTCGGCACTTCTGCGCGGTAATAGCACAGATAATGGCCGAGGAGACACAGAGGCACGGCGGCAATGACGTCGAGCACGGAGTGCTGCTTCATGAACACGGTCGAGACACAGATGAGCAGTGCGGCAATGACCGCAAAAAGCTTAAACCGCGGCCTTTGAAGCCTGCGGCAGTCGAGCAGTCCGAGCATCGCGGCAACCGAGCCGAGAACGTGTATCGACGGACAGACGTTCGTGTTCGTATCAAAGCTGTAAAACCAGCCGATGAATCTTGTCAGCACATTGTCACGCGGGAACACCTCCGGCCGCAGCTCCTGACAGGTCGGAAACAGCAGGTAGATGACCATCGTGATCGTATATGTGCAGATGATAAAGCGCATCATTTTCTTAAACGCCGGAACGTCGAAGAAAAATGTATACACCAGTGTGCCGATCAGGTACACAAACCAGAACAGATACGGGATGAGGAACCACTCGCAGAACGGTATGACGTCGTCAAGCGCGCAGTGCATCACATGGTACGAGCCGACCTTGTAAAACCGCTCGACGAATGAGAACATCATGCCGAACAGCGGCCAGAATATCAGCAGCTTCACATGCCGAAACTCGTCCGTATTAATTTTACTCAATCTAAAATTTCTATAATCCATCTTTTTAGAGGCGCATTAACGCTTCTCCTATGTATATATTGCGGTCGCACGGTATTGGAATGCCGGCATAAGCCGTAATGTCTCGCGTAACAGAAGCCTGCAATTACCGTATACGCAGGCTCCTCAATGCGCCTTCAAAATGACATTATCTTCGCCGCAGAGTTCCTTTAGCTCGGCAACAAGGGAGGGATGTATCAGACACCGTGCACCGATGCGGCGCTTTTCGTGCTCGAGGTAAATGATGAGCTGCTGCCGGCCGGGGAACATGGTCAGGATGAGCTCGATGCGCTTTAAAAGCGGATCGTCCGCACCCTGAAGCTTGACCCAGAGCTTTGAATCGTCGCTTATCTGCTCCTTTTCGGGCTTTATCCGGCCGAGATCGGTGATAGGACGTATGCTGTCGACCATCAGCTGCGGCTCCTTCTCGTCGCGCATGGAGATGCGGCCGCGCACGACGATCAGCGCGTTGTCTTTAATATAAACGCTGCCGGTATCCAGCGCTCGCCGGAAGGCGATGAGCTCCATCGTGCCGCTGTCGTCCTCAAGGCTTATATAGCTCATGAGGGTGTTCGACTTGGTCGTGCGCGTGCGGCTGGACTGAACAACTCCTGCAAGAGTAACGACCGCCCCGTCGGGGTAGGTCTTTTTTTCGTTCTCGGACGCGGCGTCGGCCAAGACGGCGCCGATGGGCACGATGCCGGCGCGGCGCACGGCGGCGCGGTACTCGTCCATGGGGTGGCCGCTCAGGTACAGACCGGCGGTCTCCTTTTCCATAGCCAAAAGCTCCGATCTCGTATACTCATCGACCTCGGGGAGCTTGATGCTTATAGCGCCGGCCTCCTCAAAATCGGGCTCGCCGAAAAGGTTCAGCTGCCCCTCGACGTTGTTGCGGCTCTCCTGCTGGATGCCGTCGATCATAACGCCCGCGACGCGCAGCAGCGCCTTGCGCTTGAAGCCCATGCTGTCGAAGGCTCCGGCGCGGATTAGATTTTCCACGGCGCGGCGGTTTAATTCCTTTCCCGCCATTCGTCGGCAGAAATCCTCAAGACTGCGGAACGGGCCGCCCTCCTCGCGGCGGGCGATCAGCTCGCTTATGAAGCCGCGTCCGATGCTCTTTATGGCGACGAGGCCGAAGCGGATATCGTTTCCGCTGACGGAGAAGTCGGCGTAGGACTCGTTCACGTCCGGCGGCAGGAGCTTTATGCCCAGCTCGCGGCACTCGGCGATGTATTCGGCGACCTTCTGGCTGTTATCGAGCACCGAGGACAAAAGCGCGGCCATGTACTGGCGCGGATAGTGCCGCTTCATGTACGCCGTGCGGTAGGATACGATGGCGTAGCTCACTGCGTGTGCCTTGTTGAAGGCATAAGAGGCAAAGTCGAGTATCTCGTCGTAGATGCTGTTTGCCGTCGCCTCCGGTATGCCGCGCTTGACGGCGCCGTCGATGCCGCGGGATGCGTCGCCGTGGACGAAGGCGACGCGCTCGGCGTCGATGACCTTGTGCTTTTTCTTGCTCATTGCGCGGCGTATCATATCCGCCTGGCCGAGCGAAAAGCCCGCAAGGCGGCGGAAAATTTCGATCACCTGCTCCTGATAGACGATGCAGCCGTAGGTGACCTCAAGTATCGGGCGGAGAAAGGGATGCTTGTAGCTTATCTTGTCCGGGTGCGCCGAGCACTCGATAAAGCGCGGGATGCTGTCCATCGGGCCGGGGCGGTAGAGTGCTATGACGGCGGTGATATCCTCGATGCTCCTGGGCTTGAGGCCGGTGCAAACGCCGGTCATGCCGGTGCTCTCAAGCTGGAACACGCCGCTCGTGCGTCCCTCGGAGAGCATCCTGAACACCTCCGCGTCGCCGTCGGGAATTGTCTCGACGGTGAATTCAGGCTCGCTGAGCCGCACAAGCTTTGCCGCGTCCTCCAGAACCGTGAGGTTTCGCAGGCCGAGGAAGTCCATCTTGAGAAGCCCAAGCTCCTCGAGCGTCGTCATCTGATACTGCGTGACGACAGATTCGTCGTTTTTCGACAGAGGCACGTATTCGTAAACGGGCCTGTCGGTTATGACGACGCCGGCCGCGTGCATGCTCGCGTGGCGCGGCATACCCTCGAGAGCCTGCGCAACGTCGATGAGCCTGCGGAGCAACTCGTCGCTTTCGTACATATCGCGCAGAGGCTTCGATACGCGCATGGCCTCCTTTATCGTCATGTTAGGTCCCATGGGTATGGCCTTGGCGACGGCATCGGCCTCGCCGTAGCTGATATCGAGGACCCGCGCAACGTCGCGCACGGCCGCGCGCGCCGCCATCGTGCCGAAGGTGACTATCTGCGCAACATGGTCGCGGCCGTATTTGCGGTTGACGTAGTCGATGACCTCGCCGCGGCGATTTACGCAGAAATCTATGTCTATATCCGGCATGCTGACGCGCTCGGGATTTAAAAAGCGCTCGAAATAAAGATTGTATTTGATCGGGTCGACGTCGGTGATGTTGAGCGTATACGAAACGACGCTTCCCGCCGCCGAGCCGCGTCCCGGGCCGACGGGTATCTTCTGCCCCTTTGCGTAGGCAATGAAGTCCGAAACGATGAGAAAATAGTCGACAAAGCCCATCTTCTTTATCATCCGGAGCTCGTAGTCGAGCTGCTTTTTGACGCTTCCGTCATCGTTGGGATAGCGGCGAATCAGCCCCTCATCGCAGAGTCTTTGCAGATACTCAAAGCTGTCGGTCTCGCCCTCGGGGAGCTTGAAGCGCGGCAGCTTGTATTTCCCGAACTCGAAATCGTAGCTGCACATATCTGCAATCTTCACCGTGTTGTCGGCCGCCTCGGGGTGCTCGGGAAACAGTGCGCGCATCTCGGCCTCGTCCTTGAGGTAGAGCTCGTTTGTCTCGAACCTCATGCGTGAGGGATCTGAGATGGTCTTCTGCATCTGCACGCACATCAGAACGTCCTGATAGTAGGCATCGGATTTTTCGATATAGTGCGCGTCATTGGTGACGGCAAGCGGTATGCCCGTCTCGCGGCTTATCCTTATCAATCCCTCCGCCGCGCGCTTTTCCGGCTCAAGTCCGTGATCCTGAAGCTCGAGATAAAAGCCGTCCTCGCCGAAAAGCCCGGACAGCTCAAGCGCCTTTTTCTTTGCGCCCTCGTAGTTTCCGGAGTTTATCATGCGCGGGATAGCGCCCGCGACGCAGCCGGAAAGGCAGATAAGTCCCTTCGCGTGCTCGTGCAGCAGCGCCCAGTCGATGCGCGGCTTGCCGTAAAAGCCCTCGATGAAGGCCATGGACACGAGATAGCAGAGGTTTTTGTAGCCCTCCTCGTTTCTGCACAGCAGGATAAGGTGCGTATACTCCGAATCTACGCCGTGCTCGCGGTCGAAGCGCGTTCTCGGCGCGACATAGACCTCGCAGCCGATGATTGGCTTTATCCCCGCCGCGCAGCAGGCCTTGTAAAAGGCGACTGCGCCGTACATGACGCCGTGGTCGGTGATGGCAAGCGCGGTCTGGCCGAGCTGCTTTGCGCGCTCTATGAGAGGCTCGATGCGGCACTCGCCGTCGAGCAGCGAATATTCGGTATGAACATGCAGGTGAACAAAGCTCATATGGTCATTCCTCCTCCGGCGAGTATGTCAAAAGCTTTTTGAGCCTGTGGCTCAGGCAGCTTTTCGATACCGGCGGATACGAAAGCGTCGCAAGGTCAGCCAGGCTCGCCTCGGGATTTGCATAGCGCAGAAGCGCCGCCTGCTGGAGCTTATCCGGCAGCGAATCAAGCCCGTAGAGCCTGTCTATGCGCTTTATGGCCTCAAGCTGCTTTGCCGCGGCCTCGACGACCTTGTCGGCATTGGCAGAATCGCAGTTTACCTTGCGGTTTATGCTGTTTTTCATGTCCTTTTCGATCTTGGCGGACATGATTTCCATTGCCGAGACCGGCGCGCCGATGGTCGTAAGCAGATCCTCGATGTGCTCGCTTTTTTTGAAGTACAGAAGATAATCTCCCTTGCGCTGCGCCTCCTTGGGCGAAAAGCCCATCTCAAGCAGCACCGAGTACGTCTCGCGGCTTACGCTCAGATGCGTCGTGGCAAGCTCCAGGTGATAGCGCTTTTCCGGGTCGGTTACCGAGCCGCCGGCGAGAAACGCGCCGCGTATAAACGAGGCCTTGCAGCATGGCTCCTCGATAACGCCGAAATTAATGTGCAGCGCCGGACTGCGCATATCGTTTCCGACAACGTCGAACACCGCGCACAGCTTTGTGAGGTCTGTCACGCGGAAGGAATGCTTCACGCCGCACGCTTTTTCCGGCTCGTCGAAGTCAATGCCGAAGGCGCGGCGCATAAGGTGCGGAAGGCGCGCGGCAAGCTCGTCGCTTGCCGTGGTTATGCGTATCTCCTTTGCCGAAAAGCTGTGCGCATACAGCAAAACACCGTAGGCCTCGGCAACGGCGCAGCATTTGCGCTCGACCCGAGGCTGACACAGCTCTGTTTTTACTTTTTGCGCGAAGGTTTTTTCCATTTACTTATTCATGTCGCGGTTTATACTCACAACCGGCACTCCGAAGCACTTTAAATGCCCGGCAAGCGCCGAGGCAACGGCCACGCTGCGGTGCCGTCCGCCCGTGCAGCCGATGGCGATGGTGAGGCTGTATTTGCCCTCCTCGATGTAAAGCGGCAGCAGATACTCTATCATATCCGTGAGCTTGTCCATGAAAATGTTCGACTGCTCGAAGCCGAAAACATAGTCGCGCACCGGCGCATCGAGGCCGTTTAAAAGCTTAAGCTCCTCAACGTAAAAGGGATTGGGCAGAAATCTCACGTCGAACACGAGGTCGGCGTCGAGCGGCATACCGTATTTAAAGCCGAAGGACACGACGTTTACCATGATAGCGCGTCCCGTCGCGGAGTCGGAAAAATAGGTGTACAGCTCATTATGCAGCTGGCCGAGGGTCAGGTGAGAGGTGTCGATTATATAATCGGCGATATCGCGTATCGGGCGCAGCTGCTCGGTTTCCTTGAGTATCGCGTCCTCTATCGAGCCGCCGCTTTTCGCCGCCAGCGGATGCGGGCGGCGCGACTCCTTATAGCGCTTTACGATGACAGCGGGCTTTGCCTCCATGAACAGGATCTTGTAGCCGAAGTCCATCTCGCGCAGGGTCTCGAGTGTGCTGAAAATGTCCTTTATCCCGTTTTTTTCGCGGATATCTGTCACGAGCGCGACCTTCTCGTAGCGCCCCTTAGTCGCCGCGCACAGCTCGGCAAACTTCGGGATGAGCGCCACGGGCATGTTATCCACGCAGTAGTAGTCAAGATCCTCTATGATGTCCGCGGCCTGGCTCTTGCCGCCGCCGGACAGACCGGTTATGATAAGAAACTCCATATTCTCTCTCCGTCAGCCCGGATCGGCATCCGTCTGCCCGGCGGAGCTCTCCGCCGCCTTCTGCTTTGCCTGCTCAAGCATCTCTCCGATTATCGACTGCTTTTTCTCGCGCCAGTTGTCAACAAGCATCATGCCCTTGGGATAAATGCGTATCTCCGGCTCAAGGGTGATCTGCGTCCTGTCATAGACCTCCCGGCGAACGTGATCCAAAAGCGCGACAACGTCGTCATAGGTGGCGCTGCCGGTGTTAACCGCAAAGCCCGCGTGTTTCGTGCTTATCTGCGCTCCGCCCACCGTATAACCCTTGAGGCCGCACTGATCGATAAGCGCCGCGGCATAGCCTCCCGCGGGGCGCTTGAACGCGCTGCCGGCCGACGGCATGTCGAGCGGCTGGCTTGCGGTGCGCTTTTCGTTCATTTCCTTCATTCTCGCGCCGATGGCCTCGGGCTCGTCGGGCGTTAGCTTGAAAACAGCGCCCATGATCGCGCAGTTGACACGCTCAAAGCCGCTGCGGCGGTACTCAAAGCCGCAGTCGGAGGCCTTAACCTCGGTCAGTGTCTGCGTCGGGATGTAATACACGACAACAGACTCGATAACGTCCTTCATCTCTCCGCCGTAAGCGCCGGCATTCATCAGAACGCCGCCGCCGACAGAGCCGGGTATGCCGCTTGCAAACTCCAGACCCGCAAGCCCGTTATCGCGTGCAAACTGCGCAAGCCTTGCAAGCGATACGCCGGCCTCGGCGTATACGGTGTTTTCCGTCTCGCCGAGACGCAGCTTGCGCAGGCTCTCGGTGCTGATGACCATTATATCCAGCCCCTCCTCGGGGATGATGACATTGGTGCACTTGCCGAGAGTCAGCGGCGAAACGCCGTTCATATGCAAATAGAACATGACCCTGGACATCTCGAAGATGTCCCTCGGCACGGCAAACGCACGTACCGGGCCGCCAACCTTGAACGAGCAGTGCTCGCGCATGGGCTCGTGCTCTCTCAGCTCAAGCCCCGGCATGTTTTCCTTTATCTGTTCTAAAGCTTTTTCAAGACCTTCCATGTCTTCTCCTTATACTAAACCGCTGTCAACGGCGTGATCTACATTTGATGCAAGCGTCTCGGCTGCGTTATAGCCCATTTTCTTCTGGCGGTTGTTCATCGCGGCAAGCTCAAGTATGACGGCCAGGTTCCTGCCCGGGCGCACGGGGATCGTCACGCTCGGAACGGTTACGCCGAGAATATCCTGCGTCTCGCTTGTAAGGCCCAGGCGGTCGTAGGCCTTCTGGTCGTCCCAGACCTCAAGGTTCACCACAAGGTCGATATCGCCCTCTGGCTTTACCGCTCCCACACCGTACAGGTGGTGCACATCGACAACGCCGATGCCCCGCAGCTCCATGTAATAGCGTATGAGCTCCGGCGCCGTTCCGACGAGCCTGTCGCGCTCTATACGGCGGATATCCACGGCGTCGTCGGCTATGAGCTTGTGTCCGCGCTTTATGAGCTCAAGCGCCGTTTCGCTCTTGCCTATTCCGGAGTCTCCCGTGAGCAGCACACCCTCACCGTGAACCTCGACGAGCACGCCGTGCATCGTCGTTCGCGGAGCAAGATGCGTGTGCAGTGAGCTTATCACGTCGGCCATGAAATCGGAGGTGTCATCGGGCGTTACGAACACGTTGCGGTCGTATTTCTCGGCCATCTCAAGGCACTCGGGGAACGCGGAAGCGCCGTGGCATATCACCAGTGCCGATATGTCATAGCGCATAAGTTCCTCAAAGCAGCTGCGGCGCTCGGCAGCTGTCTTGAGCTCAAGATATGTGCTCTCGACCCTGCCGAGTATCTGAAGTCTTTTGGGATCGAAGTAGTTATAAAATCCGGCAAGCTGAAGTGCCGGACGGTTCACGTCCGCGACCGTTAAAAGGCGCGTTTCATAGTCGACCGAGGTGTGCAGCGGCTCAAGACCGTTTTCCTTGGCTATGGTTTTCAGCAGGACAGAATATTTGCTCGCCATTGCGGTGCTCCTTACTATAGTTATTTCTATATTTAATATTAACCTCTAATGCATTAATTTGCAACGATTTTTAATGATCCGAAAATTTTTCTTGCAATTACAGGCTCCTTCTGTTATTATTAATAAGCTGTCTGCAAATGCATTCGGCTAAACACAAGCAAGGAGGTGCTTCAACTTATGGCAAAATGTCAGTTTTGCGACAAGGGCGTTGCCTTTGGCATTCAGGTGTCTCACTCCCACAGGCGTTCCAACCGTACTTGGAAGCCCAATGTGAAGCGCGTCAAGGCGATCGTGGACGGAAGTCCCAAGCACGTTTACGCATGCACTCGCTGCCTGCGCAGCGGCAAGGTCACCCGCGCTGTGTAATAACCTGATATTACCCGAAACAAGCTCGCCATACGGCGAGCTTTTTTCGTTCTTTTTTAATAGCGCACGGACACAGCTGCGAATACGTTTATTGCGGTCGCCCGGTATCGGAACAATGGTAAAAACCATTGCGTTTCGCTTCCCGTAGGCGCGGTACAGATTTTTGCAGCGCACCCCTTGGCTCCCCTGCATAAGGGGAGCTGGCAGCGAAGCTGACTGAGGGGTCGCTTTTTCCGCAGGCGCATTTAGGCTGTACCGATACGGTAATTGCGGTGTCCCGGTGTCGAAACATTGCAGGAAACCGCAACGTTTCGTGCAACGTAAAATTGTTCTGATTTGGTGCAAAAGCTTTGCCTGCACCCCTGCCTTCCCCTCTGAGGGGAATGTGTCGGCGCAGCCGGCGGATGAGGTGTAACCAAATCCGTGCGCCTTGCGCACACATTTGACTATCTGCTCTCCGCGGTTGACCGCTCAACCGCGGAGAGATATAATAAGGTATCACTATCAAGGCGGTGACGGGATGCTCAGAATATTATACGGTGAAGCGGGCACGGGAAAAAGTGCGGCGATCATGGACGAGATACGCCGCAGTGAAGGCAGCGAGGTGCGCTGCATCCTGCTCGTTCCGGAGCAGTACAGCCATGAGGCCGAGCGCGAGCTTTGCAGCGTGTGCGGCGACGGACTGTCGCTGTATGCGGAGGTTCTGTCGTTCACGGGACTTGCGCGCGAGGTGAGCGCCGAATGCGGCGGCACGGCGGAGGAGTTTCTCGATAAGGGCGGCAGGCTTTTGTGCATGGCACTGGCGGCCGATGGCCTGTATTCACGACTGCGCGTTTACGGCGCGGCGCGGCACAGAGCCGAAATACAGACGATGCTGCTGGGCGCTGTAGACGAGCTCAAAAGCGCTTGTGTTACGAGCGAGCAGCTGCTCGCGGCGGCCGATAGCTGCGAGGGTGCGCTTGGTGATAAGCTTTTTGACCTCGGCCTCATACTTGAGGCCTACGACGGTGTTGTCGCAAACGGCTCAGCCGATCCCGCCGACCGGCTGAGTGTGCTGGCCAGGCAGATAGAGCGCTCGTCTATCGGCGCAGACACACACGTTTTCGTCGACGGCTTCACCGATTTCACGGCGCAGGAGCGGCGCGTTCTTGAAGCGTTGATGCTCTCCGGCGCGTATCTTACCGTGTGTCTGAGCTGCGATGAGCTCGGCGAAGGCAGCGAGGTGTTCGCTCTCGGCAGGATAACTGCCTCTGCACTTCTGCGCTTTGCCGCGGATAACGGAATCGAAACCGAAAAAACACGGTGGACCGGCGAAAGCACGAAGCGCCGCCCGCTGTCCGTCTTTGCGGAAAATATGTTCAGCTGCCGCGCCGTCGAGAAATCAGACCCCGACGGCTGCATCAGGATAGTCACCGCGCCCGACATGAACACCGAATGCGAGCTTGCCGCGTCAGAGGCACTGCGTCTCGTTCGTGACTGCGGCTGCCGCTGGCGCGATATCGCCGTGTGCGCAAAGGGCTTTGACGATTACCGTCTGCTGCTGGAGTCGGCGTTCTCGCGCTACGGCGTACCGGTCTACACCGCACGCAAGGCCGACATGCTCTCAAAGCCGCTGCCCTCGCTCATTTCGGCAGCGTATGAGATCATCCTCGGCGGCTGGGAGGCCGACGACGTGTTCGAATACCTGCGCACGGGCTTCGGCGGACTTGACATTGATGAGTGCGACGAGCTTGAAAACTACGTCTTCACCTGGCAATTGCACGGCTCGGCCTGGACAAGGCACGAGCCCTGGACGCTGCATCCCGACGGCTATGGAAAGGAATTTGACGAGCGCTCGACCCTGACGCTTGAGCGCATAAATCTTCTGCGCGAGACGGCAAGAGCTCCGCTCATGCGCTTTTCAGAGCGTGCGAATGCCGCGCTCACCGCATCGGAGCAGGCCCGTGCGCTCGCCGCGCTTTTTGACGAGCTCGGCCTTGCGGAGAGCTTGCAGGCGCGAGCCGATGAGCTTGCAGCCGCGCACCGCGATACCGAGGCGAGCGAATGTGCACGGCTTTGGGACATAACGGTCACGGCGCTCGAGCAGTGCGCGGCCATCCTCGGTGATACGCAGGCCGATGCCGAATACTTCGGCAGGCTCTTTACTCTGATTCTCTCGCGCTACGATATCGGTACGATCCCCGTTTCGCTCGACTGCGTCACTGCCGGCGAAACAGACCGCATGAGACGGCGCAATATAAAGCATCTCATCGTTCTCGGCGCGACGGATGATCGCATCCCCGGAACGGATACCGACACGGGCGTGTTCTCCTCCGACGAGCGAAAGAGGCTTCTTGAAATGGACATCGACCTCGGCGGCATGGGCGACAGCGAGCTGTGGCGTGCGTTCTCGACGGTGTATAATTGCCTTACCCTGCCGTCGGAAAGCCTCACATTCTGCTATGCGCTCAGCGGCGCGGGCGGAGTGCAACAGCGCCCGGCCTTCGTTGTGAACAGGGCAAGGGCAATATTTGATATCGACGCCGAGCCCTTTGATATCGACAGTGCCCGTCTGTCGGCCCGTTCTCCCGCTCTGGAGCTTGCAGCGCAGTCGCTGCACGGCGGCGGCACGGCGGCGGCAAGCGCGGCGGAATATTTCAAGGAATCCGAGCCCGAGCGGCTGCGCGAGCTTGAGCTTGCGGCAAGCCTCAGCCGAGGCAGACTGTCGCGTGCATCGGTAAGGGCGCTGTACGGTGAAAGACTGCGCCTTTCCGCGTCGAGGATCGACAAATTCGCCTCCTGCCGCTTTGCCTACTTCATGCAGTACGCGCTCAAGGCAAGGCCGCACGAGCCTGCGGGCTTCTCGGCACCGGAGCTGGGAACCTTCGTGCACCGGATCCTGGAGCAGGTCACACGCGAGGCGGTCTCCATGGGCGGCTATAAAAGCATCGGCGACGAGACGGTGCGCGCACTGTGCGACAAGTACGTTTCGGAATACATAAGGCGCGAGCTCAATGATTTCCGCGATAAGAGCAAGCGCTTTGAATACCTCTTCCGCCGCCTTATAAGCAGCGTGCATCAGATAGCTCTCGATCTTGCCGACGAGCTGCGCCGCAGCGATTTCGAGCCGCTGTCGTTCGAGCTCGACTTTGCGCACACGCCTGAGCTGCCACCGCTGGAGCTCGGCGACGGTGAGGATAAGCTCGTCCTGACCGGAATCGCCGACCGCGTTGACGGCTGGCTGCATGAGGGCAAGCTCTATCTGCGCATTGTCGACTATAAGACCGGACGCAAAAATTTCGAGCTTTCGGACGTGCTGTACGGCATGAATCTTCAGATGCTGCTGTACCTGTTCTCGCTGGGCGAAAACGGACATGAGCTGTACGGTCATGAGATCGTCCCTGCCGGAGTGCTGTACGTTCCGGCGCGAGACGAAGTAACAAAAAGCGATTTTGACCTGAGCGACGAGGAGCTTAAGAAAAAGCGCGGCGCAAGCCTGCGCCGCAGCGGACTGATACTCAATGACCCCGAGGTCATCGCCGCGATGGAGCATTCCGACACACCGCGGTACATCCCGGTCACGTTCAAAAAATCCGGCGCCGACGGCGATGCGCTCGTCTCGGCAGAGCGGCTCGGAGTTCTGGCAAGACACATAGACAAAACGCTGAGCGAAATGGCCTCGGAGCTAAGAAGCGGCAGTATTGCGGCCGACCCGTACTACGCCGGCCAGCAGGAGACCGCGTGCACAAACTGCGACTATTTCGACGCCTGCCGCTTCCGCGACGGCGAAAACGGCGAAAGCATGAGAATAACGCCTCACCTGAAGGCAACAAAGGTGTGGAACGTGTTGGAGGGGGGCAAAATCGATGGCGAGATTTGAGCCGACAAGTGCGCAGAGATCTGCGATAGAGGAATCGGGACGGGCCGTGCTCGTCTCGGCGGCGGCGGGAAGCGGCAAGACGAGAGTTCTGACCGAGAGGCTCCTGCGGCGCATAGACAGCGATGCGGACATCGACAGCTTTCTTGTCATAACCTTTACAAAGGCCGCCGCCGCGGAGCTTAAAGGCCGCATACTCGACGAGATATCCGAGCGTCTGGCCGTTGACCCCGATAACCGCCGTCTGCGCCGCCAGAGCGCTCTGTGCGCCAAGGCGCAGATAGGTACGATCGACTCGTTCTGTCAGAGCTTTCTGCGCGAGCATTGCCACGCGGCGCAGCTTTCGCCGGAGTTTCGGGTCATCGAGGAGGACAGAGCCGAGGCGATAAAGCAGCGCGTTATCCAGCGCGTTCTGGACGCCTGCTATGAGGCTCCCGATGAAAATTTCCGTCTGCTGTCCGACACCGTGGGCGCGGGACGCGACGATAAGCGCCTTGCCGACACCGTTCTTGAGCTCCACCGGAAAACACAGAGCCATGCGCGGCCCGAGCTATGGCTGAGGCAGCAGCTTGAGGCTCTCGATCCGGCGGAGACCGATGCCGGGCGCACGGTCTGGGGTGCGCAGATGCTTGAAGGCATGCGCGACGATGCGCTCTACTGGGCGCAGAGGATGGACGAGATGTGCGCTCTTGCGGCAAATGACGCCGTTGTTGCGGCAAAATACGGCCCCGGCTTTGCCGAAACGGCACTTTCCCTGCATAACTTTGCCCGCGCCTGCTCTCTCGGCTGGGACAGGGCGCGGCAGGCGCTGCCCATAAGCTTCCCGAGGCTCGGAACGATCACGAATCCGCCCGATCCCGAGCTTAAGGAGTATACGAAGGCCGTGCGCGAGCTGTGCAAAAAAAGCTGCGCGAAATACGATAAGCTTCTCTCGGCGAGCAGCGAAAAGCTTATCGCCGACATGCATAAAACAGCTCCGGCGATGAGAGCGCTTGTCGAGCTGACGCTGCGCTTTGACAGAGCCTACGCCGCCGAAAAGCGCCGGAGAGCCGAGGTCGATTTTGCCGATCTTGAGCATCTGACGGCGCAGCTTCTGACAAACGAGGACGGCAGCCCCACCGAACTTGCACGGGAAACCTCTCGGCGCTTTTGCGAGATCATGGTCGATGAGTATCAGGACGTAAACCGCGTGCAGGACGATATCTTCCGAGCCCTGTCGAAAAACGGCGAAAACCTGTTCATGGTCGGCGACGTGAAGCAGTCGATCTACCGCTTCCGCCTGGCAGACCCCCTGATATTCACCGAAAAATACGAAAAATACGCGTTTTTATCCGACGCTGCCGAAAATGAGCCCGTGAAGATCATGCTTCAGGAAAACTTCCGCTCGCGCCGGGAGGTCATCGACGGCATAAACGTCGTTTTTTCCGCCTGCATGTCGAAAAAGCTCGGCGAGATCGACTACGACGAGAACGCGCTTCTGCGCTGCGGCGGCGTGTATGATGACTCAGGGTGCGCGCCCGAGCTCATACTCATCGACGTTAAAAGCGACGAGGAGGATCTGCGCGACAAGACCGAGAAGGAGGCCGCCGTCGTCGCCGACAAGATTCTTAAGCTCATGGCATCGGGCATGACGGTGTCCGGCCGTGCGCTCGGCTACGGCGATATCGCGCTATTGATGCGCTCGGCAAACTCAGTCGGCGAAACATACCGCCGTGAGCTTATTTTGCGCGGCATACCCGTCGCCGCCGGTCAGGGCGGAAGCTTCTTTGCCGCAACGGAGATAACCTCGCTCATGAGTCTTCTTGCGATCCTCGACAATCCGCATCAGGACGTTGCTCTCATCGCCGTACTGCGCTCAAGCGTTTTCGGCTTCACGGCCGACGAGCTGACCGGGATACGCCTTTGTGACCGCGAGGGAGACTTCTACACGGCGCTGAAAAAGGCCGCCGAGACAAACGAAAAATGCGCGGTGTTTCTCGAAACGCTCAACAAGCTCCGCTCTCGCTCGACGGATGCGCCGGTGGACGAGCTGCTCACGTTTATCTATAACGAGCTCGACCTTACGGCCAAGTGCGCCGCCATGCAGGATGCGCCGCAAAGACTGGCAAACCTGCGCATGATGCTCGAATTATCCGGGCGCTTTGCCGCGGGCGGCTTTCGCGGACTGCACCGCTTCTGCCAATGGCTGCATCAGCTTGCCGGGCGTGGGGGCGATATGGGCGCTGCCGGAGCCGATGACGCGGTAAGGATAATGACAATACACAAGTCAAAGGGTCTTGAATTCCCCGTCGTGTTTTTGTGCGACACCTCGCGCCGCTTTAACGACGCGGACTTAAAGCAGACAGTTCTCATTCACCCGGAGCTCGGCCTCGGTGCGAAGGTATACGACGCCTCCCGCAGGCTCGAATACCCCGGCCTTGCGCGGAACGCGATAAAGCAGCGTCTAAGGCGCGAAATGCTGTCGGAGGAAATGCGCCTTTTATACGTCGCGCTCACGAGAGCCCGTGAGCGGCTTTTTGTCACGGCGGCGGTAAAGGATCCCGAGAAAAAAATGCAGAGCATGATGCTGCAATGCACGAGCCCTATGTCACCGGAGGTGCTCATTGGTGCGCAGAGCATGGCCGACTGGATGATCTACGCGCAGCTGTGCTCCGGCGGGGATACCTTCAAGCTCTCGCTTGTAAGCGCGGCCGAGGCCACCGCCGCGCAGGATGACGAGACTGAGCTTCCTCACGCCGCGCCCGACGCGGCGCTTGTCGAAAGGCTGCGCCGAAGCCTTGCGTTTTCGTATCCTCATGAGGCGGCGGCGCACCTGCCCTCAAAGGTCACTGCAACGGAGCTGAAGCATCTTGAGCCCGGCGACGGGGAGGCCGCGAGCATAGCGCCCAAATCGCAATCGCGCTTTCGCACGCCGCGATTGGGGGACGACCGCCCGCTTACGCCGACGCAGCGCGGCTCGGCGGCGCATACGCTTTTGCAGCACATCGACTACGCCAAAACAGGCTCGGAGACTGCCTTGCGCGAGGAGCTTTCACGCCTGACAGAGCAGAAATTCCTTACGCCCCGGCAGGCAGAAAGCGTCGATCTCGGCTGCATCCTGCGGCTGTTCGCCTCCCCCATCGGGCGGCGCATAATGAACGCCAACAGGCTATGGCGCGAGTTTAAATTTTCGCTGCTGTGTCCGGCGGAAAAGCTCTTCCCCGGCGGCGAGGGCGAGAGCGTGCTTTTGCAGGGCGTTATCGACTGCATGATCGAGGAAAACGGCGAGATAACGATTATCGACTATAAGACCGACCGCGTGCACGGAGACGAGACGCTCGAGAGGGCAAAGGGCTACGCAAAGCAGCTGGAGGCCTACGCCTACGCCGCGCAGCGCATGACAGGCAGGCCCGTGCGCGAGTGCGTGCTGTATTTTCTCTATTCCGGCGAAATCGTAAGGGCAGACTGTTGATCGTCGCTCTTTCGAACCGTGCGGCCGCAGCAAGCATGATCAAAATCGCCAAAACGCCTCTAAAAGCTCTTGCAATTAAGAGATACCTGTGCTACAATTAGCTTTGCGTCTTGTAACCATGCGTTTTACATGCTCAAGACAGCCTATGACGAGGAGATATGAACAATGAAGGCAGGAATCCATCCTAACTACCAGCCCACCGTTATAAAGTGCGCCTGCGGCGCCACCATCGAGACCGGCTCGACCCGCCCCGGCATCACCGTCGAGATCTGCTCGAAGTGCCACCCCTTCTATACAGGCAAGCAGAAGCTGGTCGATACCAGCGGCCGCGTTGATAAGTTCAACAGGAAGTACGGCATTAAGTAATTTAAGATTACAGACTTAATCCCGCGTCAGACGACGCGGGATTTTTCTTTTTTCGTTATCAGCCTGTAGGCAATGACGCAGATCATGACCTGCAAAAGCGAGCCTGCCGCCGTTGCAAGGCCCATCGGAAGCAGCGTCGCCGGGAACATCTTAGACATGATATATGCGCCCGGAACGCGCACGAGCGCAACGCCCGCTATGTTGTGGATAAACGAGATTATCGACATTCCGCATGCGCAGAAATAACCGCTGAAGCAGAAGTGGACTCCGGCAAAGGCGCAGTCGAGGATATAGCCGCGCAGATACTGCCCTCCTGCTGTGATGACGCTTTCATCGGGCGTGAACAGCCCTACGACGGGCTCGGCTATAAATTGAATGAGGATGCTTATAAGCACGCCGAAGCCGGCGGCTATTGCAATTGCGTACCACAGTGTTTTCTTCGCACGCTCCGGCTTTCCTGCTCCGAGATTCTGCGCGCCGAGCGCCGACACCGTCGAGAGCATCGACGAGGGCACAAGGAACAGAAAGCTTATGATCTTTTCGACTATGCCGACAGCTGCGGCATCCGTGAGCCCGCGGCGGTTTGCAATGACCGTTATGATAATGAAGGCGATCTGAATAAGCCCGTCCTGAAGCGAAACCGGCACGCCGATGGACAGTATCTGACCCATGACGCCGCTTTGAGGCTGCAGGTCGCTTTTTGAAAGCGTGATGCTCTTATGGCGGCGGATGGCGATGAGCGCGACCATTACGCTTATCGCCTGCGCGATCGTCGTGCCGAGCGCGGCGCCTGCCGGGCCGAGGTGCATTGCCCCCATGAAAAGATAGTCCAGCGCGATGTTAGCCGCGCAGGCCACGGCGATGAAATGGACGGAGGTCATAAGAAAGTAATATCGTATTTTCTCAGGAACGGCGTGGCTTCGGTCACGCCGTTTCCTGTTTCAGCAGTTCTTCCACAGGGATAAAGCCCACAAGGTCATAGGAAATGCGGATGCCCTGATGCCCCTTGCCGCCGGACTTGTCCGGGGCTTCAACGTAGATCGCCTTGACAAGCTCCCGCAGCGCATACGGGGTTAGCTCGTCCAAATCCTCGTATTTGCGTACCCGCTGGATAAACTGCTCCAAGTTTTCAATCTGTCGTTCCTGTACTTCGATTTCCTGCTGCAAAGTCTAGATTTCCACTTTAAGGTGTGCCCTGCATGCAAGGCATCGAATATGCCGCCCAAAACCGCCAGAAACGGAAAAAGCCCTGTGCCGCGTTCAATACGCAGCACAGGGCTAATGTTACTTGGCGCGCATGGTGCGGGGCATTTTGCGTTTTGGGGCAGATGTTTGCAAACTGAGAATTATCTATCCCAACAGGTTTTCTTATCTTCTTCTGTGATCGCTCGAATGACTTTACAGGAATTACCTACCGCTACCGAATCGCTCGGAATATCTTTGACAACAACGCTGCCGCCGCCAATGACAACATTACTTCCGATCGTGACACCGGGCATTACCTGAACCCCTGCGCCAATCCATACATTGTCTACGACTGTAATTGGATAAGCGTACTCTAACCCTTTACTGACGGTGACGCGATTTTAGCGGAGTTTGGTATCGAAAAGGGCGAGAACTGCGTTACAGTCGCAAATACTGAGGTTGCCTTGCGCTACCGCTGCCCCGCCGACGGCATTGACGATTTCCGCGCAGAGCAGATTGACGGAGATACTTTTGGTTATCTGCAAGTTACTTATGATATGTCCTTCTATGAAGAATGGTACTTGCCTATGTCAATTTCGGATAAGTCGGATTATCAGTATTGGACGCAGGAGAATGTAAAGCAGCTATTAAAAGCACCTAAAAGCGCCGACTTCCCGAGTATCACGAATGGGTGGAGTTTTGGACGAAATCAGTATTATGTAGCTGTTCAGTCCTATGTAGACGCTCAAAACTCTTTCGGTGCTCAAATTAGAAGTGAATTTACACTTATCTACTTTGCCGACACAAGTACGGTTGCGTATGCTGTTTTCGATGGCGAAGTGATTGCAGACAACGGCTATACAAAGACCGCTGACATAGTTAGTGGACTTTATGACGCTCAAAAGCAAAGCGAAGCATTAGCCAGCGCATCGGTCGGATAAAGCAATCCGCAGACAAGCCGCTCTCGAACGTATGAGAGCGGCTTATCTTTTCTAACATGGAGGTAGACAATGGAACAGGCGGTTGAGCGTGTAAAGGTGTGCGCCTATTGTCGGGTCAGCACAAAAGAGGACGAGCAATTAGACTCTTATAACAACCAGATACGCTTTTTTGAGCGGGAGTTTGGGGAAAGGGCAGGTTACGAGCTTGTAGAGATTTACCGTGACAGAGGAACAAGCGGCACAAAGCTATCTCGCCCCGGCTTTGATAAAATGATATTGGACGCTGGCATTGACAAACGCCATATTGACGGTGATTTGTATAGGATTATTGACAAGCCGAAGTTTAACCGCATATTGGTAAAAAACGCAAGCCGCTTTGCACGAAATGTCAGTGCTGATATGCTGCTAAAGACCTTAAAGAAAAACGGTGTGTTTGTAGACTTTGTTTCGTCTGGCGTGTCAACGGAAAACAATGACGAAAATATCATTGTAAACATCTACTTGGCAATCGCAGAGGGCGAAAGCAGAGAAAAAAGCGAGAGAGTAAGGTTTGGAATTAAAGAGGGTATCAAGCGGGGCAACATTCACTCTCACAACGGCATTTACGGCTACAAATACTATCCAAAGCCCGAAAACAGGCTGGAAGTGCGGGAGGACGAAGCGGAGATCGTGCGGCTGATATTTGACCTGTATGCAAACAAGAATATGGGCGTTCAGCGCATCGGCGAGTATTTGACCGAACACGGCATATTAACAAAGCAGGGTAATCCATTCAGCGGCAGAAGCCTTTTAATCATGCTGCGGAATGAAACCTATACGGGGCGAGGGGTGCGGAACAAGTTCACCAATGGCGCAATTTTTGAGAAGCACCCCACAAGAGAAACAGGAAATGCCGTGATATTTGAAACGGACAAAGTACCTGCCATTATTGATATGGAAACCTTTGAGAAAGCGCAGAGCGTACTTGAAAGCAAGGTGCAGCACCAAGAGCGCAAGGGTATCTATACAGGCAAGACGGACTTTGCGGGTAAATTGGTATGCGGCTGCTGCGCGCCTCAAGGTATTTTCCGAGCATGACGAGCGTTATTACGACCGCCGCGCTTTCGAAAAACAGGTTTTCCGCGTAGCTCATGTCGCCGAGCGCAATCTTGACCGCGGCGTAGATGCCGTACAGGAGTGCCGAAAACGTACCGACGGCAACGAGCGTGTCCATGTTGGGGTGGCCCTTCACAAGGCTACCGAAGCCGTTTATGTAGAAGCTGAGCCCGCCGATGACGATGGGCAGAGTCAAGGCCAGCTGCACGAGTGCAAAGGTGAGCGGCGCGTGATGCGGCGACATGAAGCTCGGCAGCGGAAGTCCTGCCATGTGTCCCATGGACACATATAAAATCGGCAGGGCAAAAATCACGCACAGTATGACGCGCTTTTTAACGCCGTTGAGCTCCGCGAGCTTCTGCGCGTCCTCCCTTTTGCGCCGCTGCGCCGCGAGCGCATCGGCAGAGATATACTCCTGCGCGCCGAAGCTCAGGCGCGAGACGAGCTCGCATATCTTGTCGGCGTCGAGCCTATCGTCATAGACGACGTCCATTTTTTCCGTCGTTAGATTTACGGAAACGCTCTGCACTCCCTCCTGCCGGCTCATGAATTTTTTAAGGCTCGAGGAGCAGGCCGCGCAGTGCATCCCGCTTATTTTAAATGTCTTTTCAGTAATGCTGTCTACTTAAAGTTAGCTTACGCTAATTCGTTTACATCTATATTACACCCTGCGATGAAAAAATAAAGTGACTTTTGAAAAAAAGCAAAAAACCACATCAGTCGCCCCTTTCGGGACGGCCGATGCGGTTTTTTCTCGCATTTTTATGCGAGAGTGGGGGGGGAGAAAGCATACGACTGTAGATACAAGATTCAAATACATTTGATATCACGCATCCGCTCGTAATATAAACGATTTATAATTACTTAGATATTTTTTCAGAGGCGGGTTCCCACGGGAGTTTAGAGGCATTTTTGAATGCGCCTATTATGCAGAACACACCAACAATACAGAATGCAGCTGCTCCGAATAAGCCGAGAGACAAGCTCTTTGTTATATCATAAATCAACCCGTAAATCGGCATTGCTACCATTGCCGACAGTGCAGCGGAAGTCTGTACAACGCCATAAATTGACGCATAATCCTTCTTACCAAACAGTTTGCTGGGTAAGACCGCAGGCTGCGTACCGCCGGAAGATCCGGCAAATCCCATTATGATAATGCAGGCAATCAGTCCGATCAAAATTTTACCGGTCAAAACTGCGCCAACAGCAGAGAATGCAAGCAGAACCAGCGCGAGAATGGTGGTTTTTTCTGCGCCGATCTTATCGTTGAATGCGCCAAACGCAAACGAGCCGATCAGAGTACCTATCATGTAGAAGCTGGCCAAGGAGGAGCTGAAAGTGATGTCATAACCGAGGCTGACTCCGAATGTGGGCAGCATCTGTGCAAAGCATGCCAGGAAAATGAGGAAGAACATGGATATGTAGCACAAAATGAATGCAGGGGACTTGAGTGCTGTACCCGCAGGAACGCCGGATTCAGCTGCGGGATCTGTAGTTTCTGACGCAGCTTCGTCTTCTGTTTCCTCTGCACCATATGCCTTCAGGCCCTTCATCGAAGGATGAGCTACAGCGATAAACGAGCCAATAAGTTCAAGAACCAGTGCAGATGCTCCAAGTACTACATACGCGACATGATATCCCGCCGATTTAATCACAATGCCGCCGACAATGCTGAATATAGCGCCAAAGATACCCGTCATTGACATCATTATGCCCATTGCCAGTCCCTGCTTTTTTACAAACCAATTAGTTATGAGCATCGGACCTGCCATATAAAACGGAATTGCCATTGCAAAAGCATAAATGATGCCGACAACATACCAGCACCAGAGTGCCGAGTACAGAGCATAGCTCATAAACAGTGCACAGGCCACTACCGAGCACACAATAAGGAGCGGTCGGAAGGGGAGCTTTTTAACTATTTTGCCCGCAAAAACCATAGCCACCATCATAGCCGCGGAGCTGACCGAAACATATCCGCTGAATGCACCGGTGCCAAAGCCCTGCTCAGCGCAAACAGAAGCTATAAAGATACCCTGCGTATTGGATAAAATGCCTTGGCCGCCGGCAATAAGCAGACATGCAGCTAAAAGCATCCGCCATGCCGGATGTTTACTTTTCTTCATAATTCTCTAATCTCCTATTTAATATGTAGGTTCTTCCCAATCCTCGGGCACCCATGACTCAGGTGGGATAGGATCGCGATAAAAACCGTCCATTTGGCGATAAGCCATACGGTGACGGCTAATACGCCATACACCGTTTTCCTTAACAAAGTCCTCACAATAGACTGCCCAGCCCTCGCAGGTCTCGGCATCATCAAAGTAGCACATATGGTCTTCATATTGAAAAACTCCACGTGCATGATCACTGTCAATAAACCATATCATGGGCTGATGCCCCATGTGCATTGTCTGCATGACACGATTACACCACTTTGAAACAAGAGCCTGCTCCCTCTTGTCCGTAGTTCCGGGATTGCCATTCCAATACTGAAAATCATCTGCGAAGAGTTCTGTTGCGTACTCCTCTTTTTTCATATCCATGCTCCACCAGTAGAAGTACATACATTCGAGTATCTTCTGGTGTTCACAAAGAAGTTCAGGAGTATACTGCTGACGTCTCACATTTTTGATGACCTCGATGACCCAGCCTCTGAACTCTTCGTTAAAGGGTATATTAAAAGTTGCCATGTCGGTCTCCTTAGTTAAAGTTTTCTCAATTCTGATAGAAAACGGGCGTGCCGAACCCGCTTTAATTCGTGTTACGGCACGCACCGCTTGCTTGTATTAGTCGCCGATAGCCTGGAGATCTGCCTCGATCGCATCGAGCATTTCCTGTCC